>Ga0156400_1034_pt1 | contig 19465 bp, 13 predicted proteins | sample RifOxyA3_FD_108044 | JGI IMG/M metagenome (GOLD analysis project Ga0156400, IMG submission 108044) | Deltaproteobacteria bacterium RIFOXYA12_FULL_58_15
CCGGTTCCCGAGGCACCACCTCCGGTTCCCGAGGCACCACCTCCTGTGGCGTCGTCTGTGGATTCGGTGACGTGGCTGCCAGAGAGCATGCCTGCGCCGCCGGCGAATATCCCAATCTTTGCTGGCTCGCGGTCTGCCTTTGCCATTCGCCCCGCGCACCTTTGGCTTGTGGGCATCGGCTCGGCGTTGTTTGGCGCGTTGGTTACCCTCTTGATCGTGCTGATGCTGCGGCCCGAGGACGGCGAACCACCGATAGCCGTGGCAGAGGAGAGTCTCGGCGCAGATGCCGTCGAATCCGCCATGGATGATCTGGTGCCGGTGTTCTCACGTGGTGAAGAGGAGGTCGAAGGGGAGGTCGAGGCAGACGTAGAAGAGGCCATTGGCGTGTCCAAAGGTGGAAGCAAGCGCAAGGCCGGCAAGAGCAAGCAGAAGGGGCACGTTGGCACGCCGAGCGACCCAAGCCTCCAATCGTCGTCAGCGGCGTCCGGCAGTGTGAGCAATACGCCATTGACCACCGCGGAAATATCGGCTGGCATCAAAAAGAATTTAGGCAAGCTCGGACCCTGCTTTGTTGCCGCACGCAAGCGCAAGGAAGTCGAGCCCGGCAAGCATACCTTGGTCCTGGACTTCCTCATCATGCCAAACGGTTCCGTGCGGGATGCGGCCCTCACGGGGCCAGAGGATCTGACTAGGAAGCGCATCGCAAAGTGCGTATCCGGCAATTTGCGGCAATGGCGGTTCCCGGCATCGGCAGGTGGTTCCCCGGTGCGGAAACTGAATCTGCCGATCACGGTCAAGTGAGGGGCGCTGCCGGGCAGTTGTTCAACCTTGGGTGACCATCACCTTGGTGAGATCGCGGGTGATGTTCTTCTGGTGCGACTCGATGGTGCCGCCACCAATTTCCAAGAGCTTTGCGTCGCGCAGCAGACGCTCGACGTGATACTCCTGGCAATAACCGTAGCCACCCAGTACCTGCATGGCGTTGTCGGCTACCTGCTTGGCCGCAGTTGAGCAGAACAGCTTGGCGGCATCGGTGCCCAGCCGGTTGCGCTTGTCAGGGCCAACGTTGGCGGCGACATTATAGACGAGGGCGCGCATCGCTTCAGTTTTAGCATAGGACTCGCCGATAAATCGTTGGATCTGACCAAAGTCGTTGATGGAGCGGCCAAAGGCCTGCCGCTCTTCGGCATACCGCACCATGATGTTGAGGCAACGATCAGCGATACCCAGCGACATGGCCGCGAGAGTCAATCGTTCAATCTCGAGGTTGCGCATCATGTGGGTAAGGCCCTGTCCCTCTTCACCGATGACATTGCCGACCGGGACACGCACGTCCTCGAAGACAATCTCGGACATGGTAGATGCCCGCATGCCGTGCTTTTTGATCGGCTTACCGACCGTGAGTCCTTCAAATTCTCGTTCCAGGGCGAAAGCGGTGACCTTGCCGTCGAGCTTAGCATAGACGTAGAAGAGATCGGACTCTGGAGCGTTGGTGATGAAGGTCTTTGCGCCGTTGATGATGTAGTGGTTGCCATCGCGGACCGCGTGCGATTTCATACCGAGGACGTCCGTGCCTGCCGCGGGCTCCGTCATACACATGCACGCGACGGACTCGCCACTGAGCACTTTGGGAAGATAGCGCAACTTGAGAGCGGAGTGGGCGCTGTGAGCGAAGTTGTTGACGAACAGCATTGCGTGGGCGAGATAGGCGAGGGTAAAACCTGGATCATACTTGGCGAGCTCATGGTGGACGATCACTGCGGCAGTCGCATCGAGACCGGCACCACCGTCCTCTTCGTCGACGGTAACACCAAGCAAGCCGAGCTCAGCCAAATCGCGGAAGAGCGCCAGGTTCATGGTGCCGCTCACGTCGTGTTCTTCGGCCTGGGGTGCCACTTTCTCGACGGCAAACTGTGCCACAGTCTCACGCAGCAAGGAGTGCTCTTGGGTCGGATTGTATGGGTCGAAGCGATGAGTCATGTTGGGGGCACTATACGTCCAGCGGCGTTTTTGGCAAAGGGGCGAATCCTAACCCGATCTCTCTCTGCCTTCTTGATGTCAATGACCCGTCGCGCTCAAACTACCGCCAGAATCCGACACTTGAGATACTCCGTTTCGGGCATGCCCACCAAGACCGGGTGATCGGGCCCAGCGCCGCGTCGTTCAAGAATTTGCACGTGCTTGTGCGCGTCCCGGGCGGCCGCAGCGATAATCGCGTCGAAATCGTCGGCAGTAATCCGACCTGAACAGGAGCAGGTCACGAGTGTGCCCCCAGGGGCGAGGAGCTTGAGAGCGCGCAAGTTAATCTCTTTGTATGCATTGCTGGCACGACCGTGGGTGTCCTTGGTGCTGGCGAAAGCGGGGGGATCGAGAGCAATGGTATCAAACTGCTGTTGCAGGTCGGCGTACCGACGCAACAAATCGAAGGCATTGTCATTGATCCATTCGATGTTCGACAGGCCCGCCTGAGCGGCGTTCCTTTGGCCGCGCTCGACGGCGGTTGCGGAGGCATCGACGGCGATGACACTGTCACAACCGAGGGCCATCTGCAGCGCAAACCCGCCGTGGTAGGTGAAACAGTCGAGGGCACGTCCCCGCGCGTAGTGTCCGCAAGCGATGTGGTTGCTCGACTGGTCCAGGAAGCCTCCGGTCTTCTGGTCACGCTCGAGGTCGACCTCGAGGGCGATTGTTCCTTCGTGAAAACTCGCGAGCACAGGGGATTGGCCGTAAGCGACGGTGATGTGCTCGCGCAAGCCCTCGCGACGACGACTGCCGACATCGTCGCGAATGACCACGGCACGTGGGTGGAACTCCTTGATGACCTGGTCGATGACGCACTCCTCGAGACGATCGGCCGCGGCACAGGTTGTCTGTACCGCAACGCAATCGTCGTAGCGGTCGACGTAGACGCCTGGCAGGCCATCGGCTTCGCCGTGAATCAGGCGAAAGGCGTCAGCCTCAGGCAAGGCGCGCAGGCGGCCTGCCAAAGCCCGTTTGATCCTCTCGTCGAGCCACGCCGCCGTTGGGGGTACCTTGGGGCCTGTCACCATGCGCAGGGTGATCTTCGAGCGGGGCGAGAACATCGCGTAACCCAATAGACGCCCCTGCCTCTTTTTGTTCTCCTGGCGCACCTCGACGAAGCCAGGTTCATCAGAGGGCAAGTCGACGATGTCGGAATCGTAGATCCATGGGTGGCCACTCTCGAGTCGGCGTAACGCCTTGGCGTTGATGGTCGCTGTGCCCAATATTTCCCAGATTTTGTTGTCCATGGCAGACCCGTTGTACTTCGGTGCGGGCGAAAATGGAAATGCGGGTCTGGGCCCGTCAACCCCTCGAGTTCGAATTGGCGTGGTGCGTTTGACTGGGTGCCTGATGAATGGGATTCATGCCAGTCTCGGGCGGACATGAGACAGCCCTTGGGAGGAAAAGCATGTTGTCGATACGGGTGTGGAGATGGGTGTGGGTCGCGTTGGCAATTGCGGCTCAAGGACACATTGTCCTGGCCGCAGACGATGCGCCCCCAACCTTGGTTGTTCTCGAGGTTGTTGACCAGGGAACGATCGGCGAAGAAGCAACGTCTGAAAGGGATCTAAGAGTGTCTGCGACCCTGGCGTTGGTCGAGGCAGCGCGCGGAGTGCCCGGATATCGGGTACTCGGGGCTGACGACGTTCGTACCATTCTAGAGTTTCAAGGCACGCAGCAGACACTGCAGTGCCAGGAAGACGGTTGCCTCGGTGAGATTGGCGAGGCTGTCAAAGCAGATTTTCTCCTCTCCAGCACTGTGGGCGCGGTGGGGGACACTTTCGTACTTTCCGTCCGCCTACTCGAGGTCGACGTGATGACCACTGTCAATCGCGCCACAGTCTCACTCATGGGAATATCGGAGGTCAACCGTGCTGCCGCAGCGGCAATGGGTTTGCTTTTCGGTGCGGATTTGCGGGTCGAAAAGCCCTTGGGCGCTGGCGGCGCTCAACCATTTACGCTCGCCACGAGCGAAGCGGCACCGGTGAAGGTGGCCGTGCTCGATCTCGCTGCGTCGGGGGTGGATTCAGAGGTCGCCGGTAACCTTACCCGGGTGGTCGCCCTCGAACTCAAAGAGATCCAAGGGATGTCTGTGATTGCGAGCGAAGACATCCGCGCCATGCTCGAGCTTGAGGCACAGAAGCAGCTCGCGGGTTGTGGTGATGCTTCTTGTCTCGCGGAGATTGGTGGAGCTCTGGGGGTCGAGTATCTGATTTCTGGAAACATAGGACTTGTGGGTGATGCATTCCTCGTTCAACTCACTCTCATTGACATTCAGACCGCCGAGATCAGAAATCGCGCCGCAGAGTCGTTCTTTGGCGACCCGGCGCAGTTGTTGGGGGCGGCGAGGTATACCGCACGGATGTTGGTTGGGCACAGCGATGTGGGCGCAGGCTCGGTGGAGGTGCGCGCGCCGATGAGCGACGCAGTGTTGGTGTTGGACGGTGAGACTTCGGCTCTTGCTGCGGGCCCTCGCAAGGTGGCGGTTGGCAAACACAATCTTCGAGTTGAGGCCGACGGGTTCTATCCTTGGATCAGCGATGTCTATCTGGAGTCGGAGGAGCTCGCGCGCCTCGATGTTCAGCTCCTTGAGATGCCCGCTGCCTGGTATGAACGTTGGTGGTTCTGGACCGGAGTGGGAGCGGTGGTTGTGGGTGCCTCAGTGGGAACATTTTTTGCCACTCGCGATCAGAGCGCTACGCTCGAAATTCAGGCAGAACCGCCAGTGAGGGTGGGCCCATGAAAGCGCAATGCAAAAGTGGGTTCGCAGCTGCTGTTGCTGTATTTGCTGTTCTCGCTCTAGAGATGGGAGCCTGCTCCACACAACGGATTGAGCTGGGCATTGGCGAGCCTCGATTTGCGGCGCTGCTCGAGGGCCTCGACATTTCCGGTGAGGTCAGAGTGTATCGGGACGGGGCAAGAACCACTTTGGCGCGGGCAGACCTGGAAATCGATGGCGCCGTGGCACGTGCGCGATTGCCTGCGTTACCTTCAGGTGAAGACCTCAATGTCCGCATTTTTTGGCGGAGTGACAGTCTGTCCATTGCTGAGAGCGGGGGGCGCACGGTGCGGCTCGACGGCGGCGGCAACAAGAAGCTGTCATTTTCCGCGAGCGACTACGTGTATCCTGACGTCGATGGTGATGGCGCCAACAATCTGTTTGAGCTCATCTATGAAAACGACAACCCCAATGAAGCCGCGGGAGCGGTTTCGAACCCTCGTCTGTTTCCCCGTGGTTTCTTTTCGCAGCCAGCGGGTGTTATTGCGTTGCCCGGTGCGGTCGCCTTCCAGGCAGAGGTGCGTTCGTTGGGTAGCCTCGCCATGGTGGGGACGATGGACATAGAGGGCACGATGTCGCGGCCTGAGTACGTCAATCAGGCGGTAGACTTCATTCACGTACCAACCCGCGAACGGCACAGCGTGCCCCTCGATTGCACTGACCAAGAGCCGCTGTTCGCCGTGAGACTCAATGGCGGCGGTGAGGCGGGCGTTGTGGCTGCCTCATGCGGTGCCAAGGTTCACTATCTGCTCGCCGACCATTATCTGGGTGTCGTTGAGGATACCACCCAGATCGGCGTTGGACAAATCGACTATTTGGTCTTCAGCGCCAGCGGACAACGTCTCTACGCCGTCGATCTGTTCCGTGGAGAGATTCACGTCATGTACTCAGGCATTGGTACTCCGCGCTATGGCCTGATCGAAACCCTCGACGCCGACGTACTGGGCGACGGTGTCCTTGTCCACCGGCTCGTCGATACTGGCTCGCGATTGATTGTCCTCGATCCCGGCCACGAGGGTCTCATTGTGTTGTCTCACGTTGATGACGCGAATCATGTTCGGATCGCTTCGCCGTTACGTGGTCAGTTGAACAAGCCCGCAGACATTGTGCTGCATCCAAGTGGCGACATCGCATACATCGCCAATCTTGGCGATGGGTTGTTGCGGGTGGTCGATATCAGTGCCAATGATCCCAACCAGTGGAGCATCATCGGCGCGGTGGCGATCAGCACTGAGCTCAGCTCTTTGGCCATCGAGCCGGTCTATGGTTACTGGCTTTATGCTGTTGCTGATCGGGCTTTTGCACGTATCAACACGATTTCATTGGCAATTGAACAGAGATTCGACATTGCCGGTGATGACGCGAGTCAGCTCATGCATGTGGCGCTCAGTGAGGATGGGGCCTTTGGTGTGGTGGTCGCCAGCGGTGCAATCATGCCGCTAGGCAATCCGGCGTCGCCATGGGTCGAGGAAGAACCGAACAACACGGTTGCCCAGGCAGCCGCCAATCGGGCGGTGGTCGGGCCGCCGCCGAGCACCTCTGTCGGCTTTGCCGACATGCGAGAAGACTTCGATTCGAGCGTGAGATTTGTGCAAACCGTCTACAACGGATTGTCACCGGTAGAATTTGAGGAAGATATCGAAGACCTGTGGCGCCTCGATGTCGGAAATGCCGCGAGACCCTTGGTGTTGGCGGTGTTTCCCGCAATGGATCTGGGCCGAATGAGCATCTCCTTGGTTACGGCGCAAGGGGAGGTGACCGAGACCGCGATTTTTCCGTTGCAGGCGACGTCCCTCACCCCGGGCACGGGTGTGTTTATGATAACCGATCCCGCAGAAGACTTGCCGGCAGGTTTGTCTGTGGGCATCAACGCCACCGATTTTGACAGGACCAGCAACTACACCCCCTACGAGATCGTGGCCAAGGAGCTCGGCAATGTAACCACCATACTGGAGGTCGAACGCGATTACTCGGTGGATCCTCAATTTGTCGCGATTTTTCCGTCGGTGGTTGAGGGTTTGGCAGAGGCCTCGGACGAAGGTGCATATGTCGGCTGGGGAAGCGAGGACGCAGAGGACTGTTATCTCGTGGATGTAGCAACCAATCGCCTCGGCATCCGCCTCGATTTTGCCGATGATGTCGATCTCGATCTGACGATTCTCAACCTCGACGGAGCGCGGATGCTCCAGCAGTATGGTTTGGTTGGCCTAGGTCTGGCGGAGCATTTCGTGTTTGAGCCGCACCTGAGGGACAAAAACTTCCTGGTCTGTGTCACTATAGAAGACGGCATACCTCCAGCCAGCGCTCCCTACACGATCACGTTTGTCGATTTTGACATCTAAAAGAGTCCAAAGACGCCAGTCATTAGGGGTTTCTCAGAGCTGATGCGTTGCCGACAACCGTGTCGGCAACGCATCGTTCAATCTGTGCCAGTCGAGAAAAGTACTGGCGTCCAAAATCAGGGAGGCACCGAAGCCAGTTAGCGGCATGCGTAGGTCGAGCCCATTTGGGACCGCGACGCAAAGGTGGGCACCTTTGGTGCCCGCCGCGCAGCGAAAATCCAAATGGGGTCGACCGGAGCAGCGCAAGCGAACTGGCGTGGGGTGGCGGCGAGCTTCGGGTCAACGCATCGACGCAAGGAACTCTTCGGCCTCGCTGAGCTCTGAGAGTTGCGGGCAGTTGGGAAGACTATCGAGGAAGATGCGGCCGTAGCCTTTGGTGTGAAGGCGGCAGTCGAGCACGGCAACCAGGCCCTTGTCGCTATGGCGACGGATGAGTCGGCCGAAACCTTGACGTAAGAGCAGGGCTGCCTGGGGAACCTGATAGGAGTAGAACGGCTCTTCGCCCCTTTGGCGCAGGTATTGAATCTTGGCTGCGACCACAGGGTCGCCCGGCGAGGCAAAGGGGAGCTTGTCAATGACGACGAGACGCAAAGCGTCTCCGGGGACGTCGACGCCTTGCCAAAAGCTCATGGTTGCCACCAAGATTGCATCACCGTGGTTGCGGAATTCGTCGACGAGCAGGCTGCGCGGACCATCTCCCTGCATGATGACACCCATGCCGGTCTCACTCTCGATGAGGGCACGCATGACCGGTAGGGCGCGGTGACTTGTGCACAGGACAAAGGCGCCGCCGCCGGAAGCTGTGATCAAGTGTGCCGTACGGAGTGCTGCTTTTTCCGCGAAGTCGGGAGCGCTGGGCTCGGGCAAGTCGGTGGGGATGTAGAGACGGGCGTTGCTTGCGAAATCGAATGGCGAGCCCACGGCGAGCTCGTGCGCACCCTTGAAGCCAATGCTTGAGCGGAAATGTTCGAAAGAACCGCCAACCGTTAGGGTCGCAGATACGGTGATCGCGGTGGTGAGTTGCAAGGATTGTCGGAGTATCGGGGCGACGTCGATGGGACGGGCAACCACCGACCGATTGCGACCCGAGAGCTCGGTGTACCGAACCCAGGTGTTGTCGTCAGTTGTCATGGGCAGGTCGACGTCGGTGACCAAGGAGCGGCGCGGCTCGACTCTCAAAACGAAGGCGAGCTCGGCGGCGGTGACCGCAGTCCGCTTGGCGATACCCGAGGCTTCGTCTTGATCGGTGGAACCTAGGGTTGCTTCGATTTGCTCGAGCTGTTCGTCCACCGACAGATACCAATCGAGAACATCAATGGGGCGCTTGCCAAACAGTGGGGTTCTGCCATTGGCAAAAGGCAGTTTGTCGAACAGCTCTGCGACGCTTTGGCGCAAACGGATGAGCGTTGGCCCGAGGACTGCGGCGAGGCCCGGGTCGGTAGAGGCCATCGCGGTCACGTCGTGAGCCAAATCGCTGAGGCGACGTTCGGAGATTTGATGGCCGAAATGATGCGCCGCCGCCTCCGGCAGATCGTGAGCTTCGTCGAAGATCACCAGATCGTGGGCTGGCAACAGAAAAACACCGAACTCGGCGAAACGGCCGCGCAAGGAAAGATCGGCAAGGTAGAGGTGATGGTTGGCGATGACCAGCTCCGCAGCTTGAGCACGCTGGCGCATCAGCGTTACCCAGCAACGTTCCTGTTGCGGGCACTTGCGGCCGACGCATTGATCGGAGTTGGCGGTGAGCTCGCGCCAAAGGGGATTGTGATCACCAAGGGAGCGCAGCTCCGCGCGGTCGCCTGTGTGGGTGGTCTCGCGCCAGAGCATGACCTCATTGACAATGCGAGTGTCATCGGTGGATGGCAGAAGAGGTTGTGCGAGGAACCGTTCGGCCCGTAAATGGCACAGATAGTTGGTGCGGCCCTTGGCCACTTCCACATGGATCTCGCGACCGACAGCGCGCTCGACAATGGGTACGTCTTGGGTGAGCAACTGATCCTGAAGATTCTTGGTGCCTGTGGATACCACCGCCTGTTTCCCTGATTCGATCACGGGCACGAGATAGGCGAGGCTTTTGCCGATGCCCGTACCAGCCTCGGCGAGGAGCTTGTCTCGGGATAGGATGGCGCTTTCGATCGCGAGGGCGAGCTCGACCTGTTCAGCCCGCGGCTCGTAGTCTGCGAAGGATCTCGCCAAGGGGCCATCGGGTGCGAAGAAATCTTTGACCGAAATCATCGGCTCACAGCCTGAATTCTTCCGCTGGTGTTTCGTGTCCTTCGTGTCTTTCGGTGGGAGAGATCTCCTCGGAGGACCAGCTCTGCTTGACTCGTTGTTTGGCTGGGGCTTGGGGCTTGTCTACGGGCACTGGAGTAAACGTCACCACAAGCACGAGCATTGCCAACCATCCGAGGACACGGTGTCGGGGAGCGAGGGGCGTCAGTTCGTTGCTCACCGGCGGGTGGCGGATGCCAATGACAAAGAGCAAGAGAGCCCAGAAAACCCAAACCGCACCTCGGGCAAACCCTTCGGAGCTGATGCCGAGCATGAGACCCATGACAAAGAGACTGGCGACCAAGAATATCGAGATTCGCTCTTGCCGTGGTCCGAAGAGAGCGTAGGCGATGTGTCCGCCGTCGAGTTGGGCTGCGGGTATGAGGTTCAGCGAGGTGACGAACAAACCCACCCAACCGGCGAGGGCTACGGGATGGAGGTCGAGCATTGGAGCGTCTGGACCAAATTGCCCGGTCAACCAATTGAACAACAGGGAACCACCAAAGACGATCTCCGACTCGGAGACAGATTGTATCGTTCTTGGCGCAGAGTGGGAGAGTCCCCAGATAGCCGCCGGTATGGCGAGCAATAGGCCGGCGAAGGGACCGGCGACGGCGACGTCGAGCAACACGCGGCGATTCGGCGGCTGCGAGCGCATAAGGATCAATGCGCCCAACGTGCCGAAAATAGTCGGTGCGGGTATGAAGTAGGGAAGGGATTGGTCGACGCCGTGGCGGCGGGCGGTGAGGAAGTGACCCATTTCATGGGCGAGCAAGATGGCCATCAGGGTTATCGCGAAGGGCAGGCCGGCCTGAATGAGGCTTGGATTTTCCGCAAGGGCGCCCAATGCCCTGATGACTTCGGTGTTGCCAATCTGCGGAATGGCGCTCGCGAGCAGCGCCGCAAGGAAGGTCAAAAGGAACAGTCCGACATGGATCCAGATGGGATGCCGACGAGCGGCACGTGGTTCTGGAGGAGCGGGTGGCGGGTTCTGTTCAGGGGTTCTGTCGGTCGCCGGTCGCAACGCTCACCCCTCTGGCTTGGCTTCTGGTTTTTCCCATTGGCGGATCGCGCCATCCACAATGGTTAGGGTGATGAGCTTCTTCTGCACTTCGCCGACATCGTTGAAGCTCATGCGGCCGGTGACGCCTTCGAAGCTTCCCATTTTTAGGAGGCTTGCTCTGAGTTGACTCCGATCTGTTGGCTTTTTGGACGACATCACCCATTTGAGCATGGCGGCGGTGTCGAAGGACTGAGCCTCCGTGAGATTAGGCGCAGCGCCAGTGGTCTCGGTGAAGGTGCTGACAAAATCACGAACCTTGATGTCGGTGCTGTCTGGATAGTAGGCGTCGACAAAGATCGAGGATTCACAGTCCTTCTCGCAGTTTTCCACGGTGGCCTGGGTGTTCCAGGTGGACGCCCCGAGCAAGGTGATGGGCTCGACGTTCTTGCGGCCCATGGCCTTGCGGATTCGCTCGAGCATACGCGGGTCGCGGGTCAAGATGATGTCCTGGACTTTGACGGCCGGAGCGATGAGACCGATGTTGCGACCCGAGTCGGGAATGACGATGGCGTCGAAGTCAACGATGGGGGGTAAGTCCGCCATGATCTCCTCGAGTTTGCGCTGGAATATGTGCGACGGCAGGTTCTGTTGTCTCAGCTTGGCCAGCTGGTCGCGATAATCCCAGCGAGAATTGGTATAGTAGCGTCCGACGAGCTTGCGAATGGGCTCGGAGAAGTTTGTTTGGCTCGGCTCATAGGACTCCGCCGCGCGAATCTCGCCCTTGCGGCCATCTACTTCTGCCCAGAAGGCGTTGACAAACTCGGTGCCGTAACGACTGCGTGGGTAGAGCATCGCGAAGCGGGTGTATCCGAGGTCCTCGAAGGAGACCTCGGCCAACGCCTTCGCCTGAGCTTCGACGGTGAGCGCTGTCCTGAATACCCAGGAGCCGATTTCTGGCAAACCCTGGCGGTGGGAGAGGGCGATGATGGGCACGCTGAGCTCTTCGGCCTTGAGTGAGGCCGAAAGCGATTCGTTGGAGAACAAAGGTCCAATGATCGCGATGACGTTGTTATCGAGCACCAACGCTTCGACTGCCTTGGCGGCGACCGTGGGATCGCCCGCGGTATCTTTGACAATCAGATTGATGCCACTCGATTTTCCCAAAGCAAGCTGGATGGCTGCGAGCGAGCGAGTGCCATATTGTTGGTAGGAGCCGGATAACGGCAGGAGCACTCCCACGGAGAGCGGTTCTACCTTGAACCGAGCGCGCAGACGGGTGAGGAAATCGCGCGCCAGCGGGCCGTAGGTACTGCTGGAGAAACGGGTGGAAACGAGGCGCAGCATTTTCTCGGAGCGGTCATAGTTGCGGGTGTGGTAGTAAATCTTTGCCAGCTTGTATGCGAGGGCCGGCAGGACGAACTCCCAACTGGATTTGCTTTCCACACTTTCCCAAAGAGTCTGCGCTTCTTGGAAACCGAGGGAGCTGGTGACCAATTGGAACACCCGTTCTTCGATCTCACGGCGCAGCTTGTCGGAGATACCGGCGACCCCATGCAGGTCGACATAGGTCTCTGCAGCCTCTTTGGACTTGCCGGCGCCATCGAGCGCCCGAGCGAGTCCCACACCGATCCGTTGTTGGTCCTTCGCTTCTTCAGCGGAGTTGAAGAGAAAGCGAAGCACATTGACGGCGTCGTCAAAGCGCTCCGCGTGTAAGAGCAGGTTGGCGTATGCCTCACGAATTGTGTTGGCACCGTCGATGGTGGGGCGATGAAAGAGAAGCGTCTCGTACAGTTTGACGGCCCTACCGGTATCCCCATCTGTTTCGGCAGCGCGGGCTCGGACCAGAAGCTCACGGGCACCTGCCGCGGTGCTGGGGTAGAGCGCGATGAGGAGGTCGCGCTTCTTTTGCGCTTCTGCTGGATTCTGTTCCGCTTCTGCTTCCTTCTCGAGGGCGAGCGCTGCTTGCTCCTGTTCGGGGTCTGGCGGATCGGGCGATTCGAGGACGGTACCGTCCGGAGCCTTTGGGGCAACGACCGGCGGTTTGGGTCGACACCCGGTCACGCCCAAGGCGGCCAGAAGAACGACGAGGGCGAAGTGTTTCAACAGTATGTGAATCCTCATGGGGGCCTTATAGACACACGGGCCCAAACGAACAAGCGTCACGGTTGGTGACTGTCCAGTCGACTCTGCCAACGTTTTTGCCGCACTCGTCGTTGCTTCGAGCGGGTTGGAGTCATAACCTGATTCGCCAGAACGCCCCTTCGGGGCGTGCCATGCAATGAGAGGACTGAACAATTGGATTCCATCATCGATCAAACCAATGCCATGATTGCCCAGGCTGTAGATGCCATCAACCTTGTGGTTTGGAGCCCCGTTCTTGTTTATCTCTGCTTGGGGGTTGGCCTGTATTTCTCCGTCCGCACACGTTTCCTCCAGGTTCGCCACTTCCCGGAGATGTTGCGCCTTACTTTTTCCCGCGAGAGCTCCTCCGTCGGTGTTTCGTCGTTTCAAGCGCTGTCTTTGTCCCTGTCCGGCCGAGTGGGCACCGGGAACATCGCCGGAGTTGCCACGGCGATCACTTTTGGTGGGCCAGGTGCGGTGTTTTGGATGTGGTTGGTGGCGTTTCTCGGAGCTTGCACTGCCTACGTCGAGTCGACATTGGCGCAAATATATAAGGAAGAGTGCAATGGGCAGTTCCGTGGTGGTCCTGCCTACTTTATCGAGAAGGGACTGGGGCTCAAGTGGTATGCATGGGCCTTCGCCATGGCGACGATTGTAGGCACGGGACTCCTTCTACCAGGTGTTCAGTCGAACGGCATTGCCACCAGTGTTCTGCATGCCTTTGGTATTCCCACCTGGGTGACAGGGGCGGGTCTTGCGGTCTTGCTCGGGGTGATCATCTTTGGCGGCGTCAAGCGCATCGCCAAGGTTGCGGAGGTTGTCGTTCCATTTATGGCGATTGGCTACATTCTCGTCGCGTGTGTTGTTGTGGGGTTTAACTTCGAGAAGGTTCCTGGCGTATTCGCGCTGATCTTCGAGAGTGCCTTCGGCACCCATGCCGCCTTCGGTGCCATTTTGGGTATGGCCATTCAGTGGGGGGTCAAGCGCGGGGTTTTCTCCAACGAAGCCGGGCAGGGCACTGGAGCTCATCCTGCGGCAGCGGCTGAGGTTGCTCATCCCGCGCAGCAAGGGTTGGTTCAGGGTTTTTCTGTCTATATCGACACCCTCTTCGTTTGCTCGGCGACGGCGTTCATGTTGTTAATAACCGGGACGTACAACGTCAAGGGTCCAGGGGGCGCGGTGCTTGTCAATGGCCTGCCAGGAGTCGACGCGGGGCCTGAATACACCCAAAGCGCCATCGAGAGCGTGTTCCCCGGCGTTGGGGCTGCGTTTGTGGCTGTCGCCCTGTTCTTCTTCGCGTTTACGACGTTGATGGCTTACTACTACATTGCCGAAACCAATGTGGCTTTCATCAATCGGACGCTGCAGAAACCATTTCTTGTCAACGTGCTCCGCTTTGCCTTGATCGCCGCAGTGGTCTACTCTGCCGTGCGCACCGCCAAAGTTGCGTGGGGGTTGGGTGACATCGGTGTTGGCATGATGGCGTGGCTCAACATTGTGGCGATCTTGCTGCTGCAGAAACCTGCTCTCGTGGCCCTTCGGGACTACGAACAGCAAAGGAAGGCCAAGGCACCCATCACGTTTGACCCAATACCTTTGGGCATCAAGAATGCGGCCTTTTGGGAATCCCGGCACCTGGACTCCAAGGGTCCTTCTGACCCATGACGTGAGGGTTTTGATTGATTTTGGCCTACCGGATGTGCTGCGACACCTGCAATTCGGGGCCGTGAGCCTTGACGAAACCGCTCGGTCGTCTTATCAAATCGCAGTGGACCCATTAAATGATTGTGGCTTGAGCTTCACGCGTGCTCACAAGCTACCCCGCCAAGAGAAGCGGCGCTGCCCGAGGCTTGACGTTTCGGCGCACGTATTTGTTTCTTCGCTCCCAGGCTCGGTCGATGGCACATTGCTGAACCTCTCACGCAATGGAGCGCTGGTGCAGCTCGAGCGCGAGCTCCCGGTTGACAACCACGAGGTCGAGGTTTTCCTGCCAAGTCTCAATGGCGACATGGTGGGGCTTCTCACATATGTTCGGCGCATCGAAGCCGAGCACACCAAATCCCGCGTGGCGGTTCAATTCCAGAATTTCTCTCGGGCCGATCGGCAGGCGCTCGAGGGCCTGTTTGCGTTGCTCTTGCCAGCGAGGACTCCGCAGGAGGAACGGGATCGGTTGTGTGCCACAGTGCTCGAGCCCGTGGCCCACGATGCCGTCGTTGAAGTTGCAGACGAGGTTGTCAGCGATCGACTCACCACGATTCTGTCTGTCTGCGGTCGCGCTTTCGAGTCTGCTGACGGCATGCAATTGAGTCGCCACCAAGACATCGAAGACGGTGCAGTGCAGGAATCCTTGTTGACCGAGGCCGCCCGGTTCGTCGACAACATACGGGATTGCATGGATGAGCTGTTTTCCCTAGCCGAACTGGATGCGGGTGAAAACCCCGGATTGGCGCGGCTGCACCAAATCATCGCGCCCTTGGTTGGTATGCTCAGTCACGAGGTCGACCGTTTCAGCAGAAGGTTGGCGGGACCCAACTGGTTGGCAGAGCTGCATAAGGTGCGCGGCAAGACCTGTCAGTGTTTCGATGCAGTGGCGTTGTTGGTTCTGCGTTGGCTGGGAGTGGTCGGACGCCCCGAAAAGCTCTTGCGTCGGCACGGTGATGTCTTGAGAGAAGCGATCGCTTTGCGGCGGGCGGTATTCGAGCTCGCCTATGATCTCGGAGATCTGCGGCGTCGACTGCGCGAGACGCCCGATCGAGTGGCTGCCATTCGCGGTGAGATCCGGGAGCGAGTTGACCGCTTCGCCATGTCAGCTGAGTACCGACTGATGCGCGCTCACGACAAACGTGAGGTGAGCGCATTTCGTATGTCTCTGCACAACTGCGACGTAAACGCTCCTGACGCCGCGGCTGCGCTCAGTCGATTGAACGACGGCTTCGTGTGTTTTTTGGAGGCACTTCGCAGCATCAATCAACGGATGGAGCTGCGTGAGCATGATCGCTACGCACTCGCAGATCTTTTCGAGGGTTGCTCTAGCTGTGTGACAGAGAAGGACATGTTCGTCGCCGCAACCCCACTTTTCGGCTTGGATGCCGAGCTCGACGAATGGCTGCAGGCGGCGAGGACGAGCACGATGCCACCTTCGCGGTTCAAGCAGGTGGCGAGCCGGGTTCTGGCTCAAGGCTGAGCTCTCGGGACAGTTTGATTTTCGGGTCAGTTCGATTCGGCAGTCCCAACCAAAAAAGCAAGCCGCAATTACATCTCCTCTGGAAGGACCTCGAGCGTGCCGATCGCCACAATGGCAGCACGCAGATGTTGGTCGTACGTCACGATGGCTCGACAACCATGTCCTACGGCCATGGCGGCGTGCAGTGCATCTGCGGTGCGAAGGGGTGTCTCACGGCCGACACTGAGCAGCAACCGCTCCGCCTCGCGGTGGATATCCGGAGAAATGTCAGCTCGCAGAAACATGCCATTCGCGAGGTCGGTGGCAACCTGACCATAGACCTTGGTTGCGTGTCGCTGTGACAGGTCCCCCTCTCGAATACGTCTGGCCAACGCCGAGGCAATTTCGGTGATACAAAGCTCAGACACCACCAGATCGCGTCGCCCGAGCAGGGCAGCCTCGAGAGCGTCACTCTCTGGCTCCTCCACGTAGATCTTTGTCAAGGCGCTGGTGTCCAGATAAACCGGGCTATGCGCGATCTTCACGGTCTGCCTCGATGGTCGCACTGAGGGGACGACCGCGCAGTCTCACGGAGGCCCGCTGTCACCACCGGTGTCCGAGGGATCCATTTTCATCGGCATCAACGGGATCCAGTGATCCACCCGGTGATTTCGTGGCAGTTTTTCGCCCGAACCGACAACGCCTGAAAACGACGCAGGGCTGAATCCGCTCGCGGGCGCGGCAGAGGCGGGAGTCGGTGACCTCCCCGTCGAGGGCCGGATCGTAGGTTAGCTTTTCGCTTCTTGGCCTCCGCGTGTTCCAAAGCCTTTGCCATCCAGCACGAAGTGCTCCGAGCGCTCAGTCAAACGCTCCGCTATCACCTGGGCGTTGAGTGCGTCGGGGAACACCTTCGGCCAGTCCTTGAACGGTCGATTGGTCGTGATCATTGTCGAACGCCGGTAATCGTAGCGTTCGGAGATCACCTGAAAAGCGAGATTGGCCTGCGCGGGGTCCATAGCGAGGACGGCAAAGTCATCGATCATCAACAGGTCGGCACGGACGAATCGTCGCGCCACACGCTCGAATGCGCCGTGTAACTCGGCACCGTGCAACTCATTGAGCAATTTGGGTGCCGATACGACGGCGACTCGTTTTCGGGCCTGACATGCTGCATATGCAAGGGACCGGGCCAAGTAGGTCTTTCCTGTGCCAGGTTTGCCAAGGAAGATCGGATTGATGCCCTTTTCCAGGAACGCCATCTCATGAAGAGCCAAGTATCGGCTTCGAAGCTTCTTGCGAGAAGGGTCGTAGTTGAAATTGAATCCATCGACGGTGTTGATCTCTGGAAACTTGGCAGCTGTGATCCGTCTTTCCACCGCCCTGCGAGTCCGACTCTGAGTTTCCTCGTCGACGAGTTGGTCGATAACGTCGAGCACGGTGAGGTTATTGTTGGATGCCGCCGTCAGAATGTCGGACAGAGTCTCCGCCATTCCTGGCAAACGTAGCCATGTGAGCTTTTCGAGTAGCAACGCGAGTTTATCTTCTTTCTTCATAGGTCATTCTCCTCGGAATCCGGTGGCTCACCGGGATCGAGCATTTTTTGTGGGGGAACGAGTTGGTCGTAGACCGAGAGATCGGGCTCTTCGAATCTCAGATTGTCGAGTTCGGGTTTGCCGAGGCGAAGCGGCGTAACAATGGGCGTCAATCGTCGTTTGTGGCGAAGCACATACTCAACATATTCAGCGCCGACATGGCCGGTCTGCATGACCTCCTCGACAGCCGCGGTGGTATTCCTCTCGCCAAAGAGTTCGCATAGAAACGTCAGACGAACGGTCTCCCGAAGAATTGACCTACCTGTGGCGCGCAGCACCTTGAAGTACTCTGCGCCAGTCTCACCTAAACCGACCAAATCTGGCGGGAGCGCCCCAGCCGTGCGAGGTTTCATCTCCCTCGCCCGCTGTCGGTGTGATGGCTCCTCGATGTCCTTGTGAATGTCCCAGCATCGTTGATGCCATGCGACCTGCTTTGGACCGAGATAGATCGTTACGGCCTCGTCGTTGGCTCGCACGAGAACTGTCTGCCCAACAAGTCGAGGAGGGACGGAGTAAGTGTTGCGATCGAATTTGACCCTGAACAATTTGGTGACACTGACACTCTCGATGTCATCCACCTCAAATGGCGTATCGGGCAGCGGTTTGAGAAACCGCTGTTCGTCGTGTTTGAACACGAGCGCCGGAACCTTGCCGGTGGCCTCGTGCACCCGGTTGTTGGCAAAGTCATCGCGCCACTGGACTGCCTGTTTGTTCAGATCGAGCAGACTCGAGAATCGTCGCCCCGGCCAAAAGCGTTGCCGGACAAAACCGATGGGACGTTCGACGCGTCCCTTCTCGTTGCCTTTTGCTCGGTTGCATGCCCGGACCGCAAAACCGCGTGATTGAGCGTAGGAAAGAAATTTCTGATTGATGACGGCGTGAGCACCATAGCCGGAGGTGACGACGGTGCGCATGTTGTCGAACATGTCGATGTAGGTAGTGCCTTCAAACGTTGCGAGCCCGCGTTCGAAGGCCCGCAGGAACGTTCCAAGCGCCTGGCTGAACGTGAACTCAAGGTAGAGAAAGCGCGAGTAACACAACGCCATCACCAGGGCACTGACACGCCGAGGACAGCCGGGGATGGCAAAGCCGAAATCTGCCCAATCGACCTGCATAACCTCTCCAGGAGAGAAGTCGAGAGTCAGGAATGGCTCACGGGTTGGGAGGGGACGAATACGGTGGAGCAAGTCTCGAACGATTGTTACGCCGCCCCTGTAACCAAGTGGGCGCAGCCGTTCGAGCACCGCTGGAGCCTTGAGCTCGGGAGCGTCATCAAGCCACTGTCTGATCTGTGAATCGAACTGCGCGAGCATGGAGGTCCGTTGCCCCGACGTGCCCAGATCTCGTTCTGGTGCGCGTCCCAACAAACGCCGTGCAGTGTTGCGAGAGATGTTAAGGCGTTTTGCGATGACTCTCGCGCTCAACCCATCCACCAACGCAAGTTTGAGTACCTCGGTCATCAATTCCGACCGCCGCTCCTCTGATTTTCTAGACGGCATCACGACTGCCTTGAGCATGGTGCCTATGGAAGACGAATCTAACCTCGAGGTGGTGCGCGGGAATCGTCGATATCGTGTAGCTCCATGACTCGAACCACTTTGCCGTACCCACGTCCACAGGCAATACAAACTCGACGGGAGCGCTGCTCCACAACGACAGTTGGCCCATCAATCGGCCAAGAGTCCTGGGAGACGGCATTGTTACCGCGTTTCCGAAGAGGCACAGTTGGGAGAATGATCCGCAGTGAAGCGGCCGGAGCAGTAGTTTGAATTGACTCTTCTTCATCACAGGTCTCCTTGCTGGCAGGGACAACCTGTGCCTGAGTCGTCAACTTTTCTGAAGTGTGTTCCCCCACGGAACGACGTTGGCGTGCACGTCGTTCACGTTCGGCATCGCGATGATCAGCCCGGCCCTCTGGGGACTGACGATGAACCCGATGCCCCTGCTTCACTGTCTCCTTCCGTCGAATGCTTCGACAAACCGCGCCACAATACTTATGGCCGCGATAGCAGCTCGGGTGGATTCGGAACGCGCGACGACAGCGTGCGCATGGCATTTCCCATATTTGCAGGCGACCTCAGCGGTGCAAAAAACTGGACCCTGCGCCTCTGCTGAAGCATGTTAGCAGAATTGCAGGAAGTCCTCGGGGACCGGTAGCGGCTAGGCTCCGGT
>Ga0156400_1035_pt1 | contig 19344 bp, 12 predicted proteins | sample RifOxyA3_FD_108044 | JGI IMG/M metagenome (GOLD analysis project Ga0156400, IMG submission 108044) | Deltaproteobacteria bacterium RIFOXYA12_FULL_58_15
GAACCCTCGCGCTCATCGACCGCTTGTGTGCCCACGGATTGTTGGCGGCCGAGCTCGGCGCGTCTCTCAAAGATGACTACTGCTTTTTGCGTCGGGTTGAACATCGACTGCAGATGATCGACGACCAACAGACCCACTTGCTGCCGCGCGATCCGAAGGCTCGCGCGGTTATTGCGTCACTGGTGGGTTTTGCGACGGTTCTGGATCTTGACGAAAAGCTCGAGGGCCTGCGGGAGCGGGTCCACCTGTCCTTCCTTTCGTTGTTTGCTGCCGAGGAGACGGAGGAGGAAACCATCTATCGTCGTGAGATTGCCGCTCAGCTTGAGGGTACGTGGCCGCACAGTGGCACTGAGACACTCGATGTCATTGCCTTCTGGCCGCTGGAACATCTGCGTGGCGAGCCGTTGGAGGCTATCGCCGATGGCATCAATCTGATCAACCAGGTCACCGATGATGATCCCGTTGCGACTCACATCATTGACCTTGGTGGTGGTCGTTATGCTCTGCGTCTTGCGGGCCAAGACCGAACGGGGCTGGCGTCGGTGTCCACAGGGGTTCTGGCTGGTGCTGGGCTCGACATTGAAGAGGGGCGGTTGTTCACCCTGCCTGCACATCAGAGCTCCCAGCATGCGGTCGGGGCGCGCGCTGTGCAATACTTGGTTGTGCGACCGGAACGTCGCCGCAGCCTCGACACTATTCAACTCGACGCCTTGACGAATAGACTTCGTGAGTTGGCGCGGCGTTGGTTGCACGGCGAAACGGAACAAGTGCGAAGTGAGATCAACACAGCGTGGGTCGAGAGGATGCGGCGGCATCCCCGACAGGGGGGGATTGGGGACATCGATCTTGAGATTGACAATCGTTCGGACCCAATCGCCACCGTGGTCGGCCTGTGGGCGGAGGATGCCCCAGGATTCTTGTATGGTTTCACCCAAGCATTGGCCATGCGCGGTATTAATGTGCATCAGACCCGCATCCGTACTGTGCAGGGGCGTGTCACCGATCGATTCCACCTGACCGATCGGCACGGTCGCAAAATTACCACCACGAGCGGGAGACACGAGCTCGAGGTGCTTGCGGTGCTCATCAAGGCGTTTTCGCATTTCCTGTCCCGTGCCGCGGATCCTGTGCGGGCGTTGGTCCAGTTTGACGCTCTTCTCGATCGTCTCGACCAAGAGGGGGCAGGCACGGCGCTTGATGCGCTCAACACTGAGCCGCTGCTCGCGACCCTGGCCACAGTGTTGGGCTCTGGCGCTCATCTGTTTGAGGACTTCTTGCGCCTCAATCCTTCACATCTTCTGCCGGTACTCGAAGCCATCTCCGGTGGTACCCGTGTGTCAATCGACAGACCCAGTCGTGATGGGACACGCAATGAGCGGCGAGCTCGTGTCGTGGCTTGGCGAGATGCCGAGATCTTCCGTATCGATTGCGAGCATCTCATGCAACCGGACAGCCCGCTCGCAACCTTCTCCGAGAATCTTACCCATCTTGCGCAGCGGGTCATCGAAGAAGCGTGGCAGTTGGCCATGGATGAGGTGGCCGACAGTCTGGGCTTACCCATCCGGGCGGATGGGAGCCCGATACCTTGGTGTATCGGTGGATTGGGGAAACTCGGTTCCCGTGATCTTGGAATAGCCTCGGATTTGGAGATCATGGTTGTTTACGGTGAGGATGGAACCACCACGGGGCCGCGTACGACCAGTGCTGCGGAGTTCTTCGAGCGTGCGGTGCAGAACCTGCGGCGGTTCATGCCGGCCCGTCGTGACGGCATTTTTGAGCTCGATTTGCGCCTGCGACCCTTTGGCAGCCATGGTCCCTTGGCCATCTCAGCTGCAACCTTTGCGTCTTACTACCAAGCGACCGGGGGAGCGACCGCGTATGAGCGACAGGCTCTCATACGACTGTCTCCGTTCTTGGGGGACGAGGAGCTCGCGGACGCGGTGAGTGCCCTGCGGGATGCCTTCACCTATGGTTCTGAACCGTTTTTGCTCGCGGAGGCATTGGCGTTGCGCGCACGGCAAGTCGCCGAGCTCGTACAGCCAGGCACTGTGCATCTCAAACAGAGTCCCGGGGGTCTGGTGGAGGTTGAGTACACTGTGCAGTACCTCCAAATTGAACATGGAGGTGACAATCCGAGTGTGCGCGGGCCCGACACGTTGTCAGCGCTCGACGCCCTGGCGGACAACGAACTCTTGTCTCCCTCAGAGGCGGAGGTGTTGCGGGGGGCATGGGATCTTTTGCGCCGGGTGATTGATGCGCTCCGACTCGAGCGCGGCAATTCCCGTGATTTGAACCTTCCTGCTCAAGACAGCCACGAGGCGACCGTGTTGGCCCGGCGAATGGGAACCGACGTCGCCAAACTTTTTCCTCAGTTGAAAAGCGAGATGAGCGCAGTCGCGGCGCTGTTCCGTGGTCGATTTGGTCCACTGGCGTCAGACTGACGAAACCGAGATCGACAGCGGCAAAGGCAGCGAACGGAGTATGCGGACGGATTACCTGCGCATCTGGGGAAACTCGAGAAGGTGACCGATCTCGTTCGGTGGCAGATCAGTGACCACGGAGTAAACGAGGCCCGAAGAGCGCCAACGGGCAATGGTGTAACCGCGAACACGCTGTATGGCCATCTGTCGTTGGCCCACACGGTAGCCTTGTTCGAGCTCCGATTGGCGATTCCCAGGATCTTGATACACGAACACAGCAACGCGACTGCGGGGCATATCGTAGCGCACGTAGGCGGCCTGGCGATCACGCAAATGGGTGACGCGGCCGCCGAAGCTTCGCACCGTGCTTCCCGTCACCTGCGGCAGTTGCACAGAGAACGGCACTTTGCCTTCGAAGAAGCGTTGCACCTCGCCAACATCGGCGGAAACGACGTCGAGTGGCAGGTTTGCGTGCATTTGGGCCGCCTCATCGAGGTCCGGGAGAACACCGCTGGTGCTGCCCTTCCACAGTAAGGCGAGAAGAATCGCTGCCGCCGCTGCCGCTGGCCACAGTTGTGCAAAGGGACCTTGACGTTTGCGCTCGTTGTCGAGTACCTGGCGAATGTGGCGTCGCAGTCTTGGTGGCGCCGTCGTTGTCGCGCCAGCGCGGCGCACGGTTTGGCGTAGCTTGCTCTCTCTCTGCAATCGGGTTCGACACGCTTCACATCCATCGACGTGCTCCTCGATCTCCAGCATCCCGGTCGGATCGATTTCGTCATCGAGCAGCCAGACAATGGCGCGTTGGGCTTCTTCACACGACATACTCATGGCTTTGTCTTTCTCCCGCATCCGTCATGCATTCGTTCTGCCATGCAACCTGCGCGGCGAGTCGATCTTCCAGTGGAACACATCGGCATCACCCGTCCTTGCGCCTGCGAAACATCTGCAGATCGAGGATCTCCCGCTCTTGTGCGCAGGCGTCCTCCCCACCCGATTTTTCCGCTGTCCCCGAGGCCCTGACAATGCCTTGCTCGACCGCAAGGCCATACAGCTTCTGTTCCAGGATACGCCTGCCACGATAGAGGCGGCTCATCACCGTTCCGACCGGGCAGTCGACAACCTCGGCGATGTCTTTGTAACTGAGGCCCTCCAAATCACATAAGACGATGACCGTGCGGAACTCCTCTGGCAAGGCGTCGAGGGCATGGACAACATCGTCGCTGAGCATCCGATCGAGATAAGCCTGCTCGGGCTCGGTGGCGGCGTCACGGGCCGACTCAGATTCGAGCTGATGTTGGACGTCCTCCCGGTTCTGTCCCTCGAGAAGCTCCCGCTCTCTCTTCTTGCGGCGGTACTTGTGAATGAATGTGTGAGTCAGGACCGTATAGATCCAAGCCTTGAAGTTGGTGCCGAGCTCGAAGTGATCACGAAATCTGAGGGCTCGAACCACGGTGTCTTGCACCAGATCCTCAGCGGCACTGGGCTCACGGGTGTAGCGCATGGCCACCCGGTACATGCCGTCTAAGTGCAACTCGATGAGTTCTTCGAACTCATCGAAATCCTTGATCTTTTTCTTGCCAAAGAATGCCATTTTGTCGTTTCCAATTTGCGTCAACGAGGTGCCCTGGGCCACTGCATGGTACAACGTCCCTGGGTCCTTGGGTATTCCTAGCAACGGGACAAACAACCCGATCTGGGCTACAGTGTGTAAGTGGGATAGTAAAGCGCATTGATAAATGATGATTCTGTGACGACACTAAGGAGTGTAGCCTATGTACCGCCTCATTGTTGTGATCCCGTTTATCCTCGCTGGCCTCGGGTGTGACGGCCAGGATGTTTCAGGCTGCGTCGCTGACACCGAGTGTGACGCTGGATACGTTTGCGAAGAGCACAAGTGCGAGCAGATTTGCCAGACAGACCCGGACTGCGCACCCGGTTTCAATTGCGGCCCAAAGAACCTCTGTGTTGAAGGCGAACGTACCTCAGGACCGAAGATCACCAATGTTGTCGGCTCGAGCTCCCAAATCTGCCCCGACACGGACCCACCCAACTCGCCATGTATAGGTGACCATTTCATCGTGAGCGGCTCGGGCCTCGCTCGTTCGGCGTTTACACTCACTCGGACTGACGGTACTGCCGGTGGACCGTATGCGCTGGAAGTGGCGGCGGGTGGCCGTGACCTCGATGGCGTCGTGGATCTGGCGATCACGACTCCTCTCAACACTCCGGCGGGTCAGCCGGCCGCGGGCTATTTCACCCTGAGCGTGGTCAACAGCGCCGGTGAAGACCAAGCCAACCTGTTTGTTCTTCAAGGTGTCCAGGGGCCCAAGGGTGAGGACGGCGCGTCCATGACCGCCGAATCCATCGTTACCGCCATCAATGCGTCGGCCTTCATCATTGATGCAGACAATGTCGACATCGACGTACCCGTTCCGACCGGCAATGACCTCATCGCTTCGATCAACACCGGCACGGATCAGATCCTCGCCGATCGTGTCGTTGGCGGCGGCAGTGGCGGCAGTGCTGGCACGACCTACTATTACAACAACAGCGCAACGCCCACGGAGCTGGACGTCAACTCCGACCGCATGGTCGTGCGGGTGAATGCGGGTACGACAGTCCAATCCCTGGCAGTCGACAACGCGCGGTTGCTCTCTCTGTGCGCCGATCCCGACGGCTGCGCCATCAGCCTCGCGGTGGTCAATTGGAGTTTCGCCGGGGAATTGATTGCAGCACCGTGGGATGGAATGCCATGCCGGTTCTTCATTGAAGAGGACGGTGGCGTGTCTGGCTCCAATGCCTGGGCGGTCTCCGCTGCCTGCGGCAATTGGTACGCAATTTGGAAGGATGCAAACATGGATGGAGTACCTGATGCCTGGAGTACACCTCCGGGATTCTTCGCCCCCTATCGCAGTGGCTTCTTCTCCAACGATGGCTACAGCGGTGACAGTTGGGAGGTACTCAACAACAACTTCGCGTGTTTCTTCTCTGAGTCTGCTCCCACGGGAGCGACCGGTGGATTCGCCTCCGACACAGCCAAGGGATTCTACGTCGTTGCCGCAGGGCCTGATTGGCTCGACTCATGGGCCGCCAATGACTTGGACACCAATTGGCCCACCACCCAAGATGGTCGCGCTTGCGTTCTCGTTGTGGAAGACTGACCTAGGCTTACTCTCCCGATCCAGTACCGTTGATATCCAAATACGACGGCGGTGGCAGGGGCGGGCAGTCTCGCTCCCCTGCGCATGTTGAACAGTCGTTGGCTTCGAGGCAGGGATGATCGCTCAGGATCGTTCCACCGGAGCGTAAAAACAGGCCGATCTGATTGATCGTGAAGGTTGAAGTATCAAACGACGAATCCGGCCGGGGAAGATCGACAGCGTGCTGACCCCGCGGGTTGAGGGCGGGGAAGCGGACGGCGCGAACGCCGTGCTCGTTCTGGGCGGATGCGCGCAAGGGCGGCATGGGGGTGCACTCTACCTCGCACTGGGGGGGCGGGTCAGCTTCTGCACACGCGGGGGGGCGGACGATGTGGTTGAGCCGGGGAAGATCTGCTTCGTGCAAGCCATTCGAAAGGTCGTCGATGTCAAAGTTGACATCACTCGGGTGGTAGTGACACGGATCGTTGGCGAAATAGTGTAGCTTCTCCACGGCCTCGACCACATGGTTATCGATGAGTAGCTGGTTGTGGGTCTTGCCATACACGGGGTCGGGCACTTTGAACTCGATGACGCCGGCGGCGCGGCCGAGAGCGACGCCCGTGGAAATCGGCACGGTCATGTCGCCGAGGGTGAGGATGGCAAGCAGGTTTGTTGGGGATGCGCCCTCGGGGCGGACGAACAGCGGGTCGTTGTATTTGACGGCGTAGTTGACTGGGTCCGCGGGCTCGAGAATGGTTTGGGCAAGGCCAATGAGTCGACGCAAGTTGGGGGTGTTGCGGCGATAGCCCAGGCCCTCTTGGATGGCGACGAGTTTCTCGCCTACGGCGAAGGGTTTGCCTTGGAAACTTTCGACCTCCTTTTCAAAGGTGTCTATTTCTTTGAGCAGGGTGCCATCGGGCCGCCAGATACGCACGGCGATGGGGTCGCCGCGATCGGCGCTGATGTGTGAGCGGGAGGTGAGTCCTTCGCCGATAACGACCCGGTCGATCTTGCCATTTTTCTGGTTTTCGACCTCGAGGATGTCGCCGCGGCGGAGCTCATCCACGACGCGGGTGCAACGGCCCGCCGAGCAGCGTTCATTGTTGCCGGCGCACGGCGACTCATCGGAGCAGGCGGGGCCGGTGGGCTCAAGTTTGCCGACGAGGGCGAACGGCACCTTCTGTTTGGCAAAGACGTCGTTGACCAGCCATTCCACAACGGCGAGGCGCGAGTCGGCCAAGCTCGGGCGGGTGAGCACCATCGGTCCAAGCATCGGCAGGATGACCGCTTGGTTGACGTTGCTCAGATCTGTGCGCAGTCCGACTTCCAAGAGGCCCCCGCCGGCGGAGATGGGTGCGGCGGCGCTGACCGCGGGATCGAGTCCGCCGATGATTGTTGAGTTGATGCCACCCATGGAGGTGCCGAGAATGTAGTACGGGCTGTTGGGACCACCGACATCGACCACGCCATCGGCGTTGAAGTCTCCGGCGAGGTCATTGGCGATGCCATCGGCGTTCTGGTCCTCTGCCCATCGGCGTTCGCCATTGAACGCCTGCAATACCCGAATGGCCTGCAGGTAGTCGACTGCGGTCTGACGTACGCTGTCGCGGGTATGGAACATGTCGTTGGTCCAAAAATCACCGCCGGGCTCGGTGAGGCCGTCATTGTTGAGGTCGCGGGCTCGGTCTTTTTTGATGGCGTCCCAAAACGGCGTGAGCCCCGCGCCGCCGAGTTGGACTAACAGCTCGCTGATGATGGCGTCGAACTCGCCGCCGAGGGGAATGCCATGGCTGTAGGCGTCGATGCCGAAGGTTGCGATGCCGAACTTGGCAAGAATACCGGCGAAGGCCAAGGGCTCGATCTTCATCGAGGTGTAACCGTGGCAATACAGGGCTACGGGGAAGGGAGCGGTGCCGTATTGTTTCTTGGGCACCACCAGCAAGAAGCGAATGCCCAAGGGACTGTGCGTTGCTTTGCCAGTGTAGTAGTCGATGTCGAAGGAGCCACCGCCAGCGTCGATGAAATCGGGGGAGGTGTATTCACCGGCCACGAGGTAGTCGACAGCACCATAGGTGTCGAGCAGCGGCTGGATGTCGTCGGTGCTAAAACCAAAATCGACCTTGTCCGCGACGAGCTCAATGATCTTCGTCAAGTCGTTGGGCCGCATGAGATAGGCTTCGATGCCCGGGGCTTCGGAAACCGGCAGGACGTCGTCGACGTTTGGGGGGTAAAGGTCGTGCAGATCGGCCAAGGGCCCGTATCCGTGCAAACCCTCGCGAATTTTGACCAAGCCTTCGGTGACGCTCTGGGTGGTGTAGGTCCACGCAAAGGCGACATCATCGGCGCTACGGCCGAACTGCTGTAGCAGCCCGTCCTCGAATAGGGGTCGCAAGGCCTCGGTTTGTTGCAAATGGTGTACGTAAGGGAACGGTGAGCGGATAGAGTTGCCGTCGATGTCCACCAGATCGCGGGTTATGACCACTGCATAGGTGGTGCGCTCTTCGAGCGGAAAGATCGGCCGAAACACCAGCGTGTTGGTGGAAAGCTCATAAAAGGAGATGAGATCGTTGTAGTCGCGGTTGTCGTCTGCGGCGCAGGGATCGTAGTCGTCTAGGTCGCCTCGCACCGCACCCCAAAGGTTGGGATGATCGAAGGTGCCGTCATCGTCGGTGTCTTCATTGACGTCGAGAGTGCCGTCGCCATCCACGTCTTCTCCCGCATCGAGTTCGCCGTTTTGGTTGATGTCCTCCCAAACGTCAAAGTTGCCGTCGCCGTCGGTGTCTTCTTCGTATGTGTCGTACAGCAGATTCGAAGCGCAAATACGTGGATCGTTTTCAAAGTAGCGGTCTTCCCGTTCGATAGTAATTGGGAAGTTGCCGTTGCCAAAGTCGAGGAGGGTCGCCTCTCCGTAGGTGCGGCTCGAAGGCGTGACATTGATGAGCAGGATTGCGTCGTCGTTGAAATGGGTGTCTGCGGTCTGTACTCGCCTGAGCTGTTCTACATCGAGCCGGCCGAGCTCAGGGCGATCTGGGTCGGGGGATTCGAAGCGAATCCAAATCGGGTTGTAAGTGCCAAAACCGTCGAGTTTGGCCATGTTGACCCGCAGCTTGCGCTCGAAGCTGGTTGTGGCGTGCAAAGAAGCATTGACGCGACGTCCGGTGCCCGCGGTGCGGTCAGGACGGGTGGCAATGTCGTTGGGAAATGGGATGTCGGGAAGTGGCTCGTCGAAGATATCCCACACCACCACGGGACCTTCTCCATCGCTCTCGGCAAAACCCGTAAGGGGCATGCCGCCGGAATAACAGCCAGCCAAGAGCAACAGGAAAAACGCAACGGAGCAGCCAACAGCGCGGCCCATGGTCCACCTCCAAGAGCGAAGGTTGTAGCGCATTGGTCGCCGTACGACCACCATGGAATCAGACAGCGGGGTGTGTAGGATAGAAGTGTCCATTGTCAGAATTGCCCGTGCTGGAGATTCTTGTTAGGGATCTTGGGTGACAAAAGTTCAGCGCTTTTTCATCCTGGTTTCTGCACTCGCCGCGACGATTGCCTGTTCCGAAACGAAGGAACGGTCCCGTGACGGTGACACCGATGCAGTCGGCGATACTGATGTCGCGGGTGGTGATGCAGGTCCGGCACGGCGTTGCGCAGGGACGCATTCCACGATTCGCGTTGACGGCGCGCAAGCATTCTTGCCCTTGGTCGAGCATCCCACCCGCTGCCTGCTGTACGGTGCCGACGTAACCACCGGCTCGATTCATTTCATTGACACGGATAACGATAGTGTCCACACAGTGACCGCTCTCGGCTCCGCGCCCACCGACATCACTTTGTCTGCGGATCTCCTCTATCTCTACGTTGCCTTGCCTGGGCAGGTGTCGATTGCCGTCGTCGACGCGTTCGACGGCACGGTGACTGATTCTGTCACCACGTCAGTTCCCCCGTACCGCGTTGCCAGGGCACCAGGGCATCGCGTCTTTTATGTCGAGGAAGAAGTCTTCACCTCGATCCATCTCGTAAATCTCAACACCGGTGTTGATGAAGAGCTCACCCCCACGACTTTGCATGAGCCTGACCTCGCCGCGAGCGCAGATGGATCGGTTCTTTTTGTGGGGGAGGCCAATCGGCCTGGAACCCGGCTCATTCGCTATAACACGGTGGGAGGTCTGACTGAGGTCGATGTTTACCACTTTGATGGTGGATTCACTTTGCCGTCGCCGGAGCGCGACGTTCACCTCAGCGAAACGGCTGGTCGAGTGTTCTACGCCGGTCGTGCATACAACGCCTCAGCGCTGTCGCGGATGCTGGGGTGGCTTGGTGATCAAGTCGTGGCATCAACACCTGACGGCTCGATTCTGGCTACCGCGGAGGTACTCTTTGATGGTGATACGTTTGTGCGCTTCGCCAACCGGCCTAACCCCAACGAGGGTGCCGTGTTCTCTGATGACGGGGCTTGGCTCTACGAACTGTCCACCCAAGGCTCGTTGCTGCATCGCACAGCCGTAAATACGTTGGTGGGTGTGCACCAACTCGGTGAGACCAACGTCCCGCCTGGATCTCTTGCGCAACATCACTTTAATCAGCTCGTCGCGGATCCGATTCGATCGTTTATCTATGCGCTCGACAGTCAACAGAATCAATTGGTGTTCATCGATCGAGACTTGCTCTTGCCGGTTCGCGCAGAGATCATCGGATCGAGCCCGACGGACATGGCCCTCAGCCCAGATGCTTCGGTGATGGCTGTGGCCACCTTTGGTTCGACGTCGATTGCAGTGATTGATCTGAGTGATCCCGACAAGGTGCTCAAATCGACGTTGCAGATTGCGGGTAATCCATTCCGGCTTGCTCTGGGAGCGACGGGCCTGTTGGCGTATGTGGAACAGGATCAGTTTGCCGAGGTGACGCTGATCGAGTTTGCAACCGGCAGGGTCTACGACAACCTCGTCGATACGGTTTTTCAAGCTGACGTGGAGATGGATCCGAGCGGATTGGCTCTCTATGTGGGCGAATCGGCGGGGGAAGAAGCGCGGTTGTACAAACTCGATTTATCTGCCAACACGCTCGCCCAAGTGGCGGTGACCACCGATTCCTATTGGTATCCCACCCGCAGGGTCATCTACGACGACGGGTCCGTCTATTATGCTGGGCACAGATTCGCTGCTGAAACACTCGAGGACGTGGGTGAGTTCAGCGAGGATATTTTTGCAGTTTGCGGAACGATGGCGATTTCCCGGCGGCGCATTTTTTCGACGAACGCCTATGAACCTGATTCTGTACGATTTTTGAAGATTGGCGGATTGCCAGTCGACTCGGCGCTCGTGGTCTGTGACCCCGGTGGCGAGCTCGTCTATCAATTCGACAATGACACTGGCGCATTATTTGTCCAACAGTTGCCGAGTGGCTAAGTTTAGCTCAGAGAAGACCGAATGCTAGCTGTCCATTATCCATACCCAGGCGTAGCACTGGTTGTCACACAACATGGATCGGCAGTGGTTGGTGTGCCCACCGACGCATTCAAGGCGACCAAGGTATACTGCGACAAGCACAAGCTTCCGTTTCCGCGAATTCTCGTGGCACCGCGCAGATTGTTGGTGGGGGCCGCTCCGCAATTCAGTCCAGAGTTCTTTCTCTACGACTTCCTGTTTGTTTATGGGGCAGCCTTCAAGCCCGAGCTCCAGGGCGAGAGGCTGATCCTCGTGGTCGAGGAGGAGCAGGCGGATGAGGTCCGCGAGGCCCTGCGGATCACCCTTGTTGGGCCATCCCGTTCTGACATGCGCGGTTATGTTGACGCCGACGGCCGGCAACTCCTCGATGGTGCAGTGGTGGATCGGCTCGCGGATGTTAGCGAGCACTTGGCCATCAAGAAGTCTGACGGTCTCGCGCGCACCGTTGACGACATGGTGCAGTTCCACACCTTTGACCAACAGGGGCGAGTCGACCTTCTGGATGGCAACCTGGTGTTGGTTCGTGAGGGTGCGCACCGATTGCGCGCGCGTTGTGGGGGTGTTCAGAAGGCGATCGATCTTTCTTTTGACCTTCCCGTGATTCCCTTTGCGACCTTGCCGGTTCCAGACGTGACCCAGACCCCGGTCCGTTTTGGCATCAAACCCCTGGGAACGCGCAGTGGCTTCGACCTGTCGGGACCGACGACGGGGTTCGTGATTTGGGTCAACGGTCGTGCGGTGATCTACGATGGCCCCGTTGGCACTCGCTATCTGCTTGCGCATCAAGGCATGACCTTCGATGACGTTGGGGCGGTTGTTCTCAGCCATTGCCACGAAGACCACATGGGGGCGTTTGTCGAGATGATTCTCGCCGGACATCGGCCGCGGGTTTACACGACCGAGCCGATTTATCGCTCTGCCTTGTTTAAGCTGTCGAGCTATTTTCGTCAGCCACAGGACGTCGTGGCGCAGTACCTCGACTTCAATCGTGTCACTCCAGGAAATACCCTCGAGGTGTTTGGCGCTTCGTTCGATTTCTTCTACACGGTACATGCTATTCCCACCATCGGATTGAGCGTCTCCATGCAGTGCGGTGGCGAAGCCCACAGTGTGCAGATCTCAGGCGACACCATGGGCCATGACGGCCTAGACAAGATGAAGGTCGAGGGCGTGCTCTCTGACGATGTCTACACCGAGCTTCGCAATCTCGTCCCAGCGAGCAGAAAAAACAATGCGCTGTACTTCGCAGATGTCGGTGAGGCATTGATTCACGGCCATCCAAAAGATTGGCAGGATAACCCGAACAGAGTTGCCTATTATCACTGCCCCGACAACGAACACACTCGGTCCTTTGGTCACGAGATTGCTGCTGCGGGGAAATTCGAAACCATCATTGCTGCTCCGCGCTTGCATCCATCGGTTCCTGGCCGTTTGCTTTCAGCGCTTCGTTTCTTGGACATCACTGATTCTGCGTGGCTGTCGAGTTTGCTCCATTCGGGCAGAACGCGTGCATTTGCGGCGGGTGAGACAATCTCTGATGGCACCCCAGCGCACACGTTTTCCGTCATTGTCAGTGGTTTCGCAACGGTGTCGGCCGGCGGTAAGAAATTGACCCAGCTGAGTCCCGGAGAGTTTTTTGGCGCGATAGAGTTTACCGATGCTGGCAGTCGACAACTGGCTATCGTTGTGGCTGAGACGCCCTTGGAGGTGTTTGAGATCGATGCCGAGCTCTTTCACGATTACGTTCGTGAGGCCGGTCTTGACGATGTTCTGCAGCGGATTTGGACCCAACGGCCGCTCATTGAGAAAGCGCGGTTGTTCCGACATCTCGACCTTGGGAGTAGGAATCGCTTGGCCAGGTTTTCCACTACCGAGCAATACACCGCAGAAAGCCACATCGTCGAACAGGGCCAGCTGGGGGATGACTTTTTCCTTCTCGTTGCAGGCGAAGTCGAAGTGGTTTCAGCCGGCAAGGTGGTTGCCAGGCTTAGCGCCGAGGACGAAGAAAATTTCTTTGGCGTGTTTTCCGCGATTCATCCCAATCGTTCGCGCCGGGTCACTGTGTGCGCCCTTACTGACGTGGAGGTTCTCCGTATTGCGGGACGTCACGTGCGCGAGTTGTTTGAGCGCGACATGGGGGTGCGATTCACTCTAAATTTGACGCTCGACGCTCGCACCTGATCCACCCGAGCCACCCGAGCCACCGAGTCACCTGAGCCACCTGAGCCACCTGAGCCAAGCCAGGCAACCCATCCAAAGAGAACGGGATCCGGACCACTCTCTCTGCGCATCTTCCCGGTAATTGAGGAGTGTCGAACGTCTGACGACACGCGGGCTCTAGGGATTGAGGCGAAAGAGGCCGTCCACGAGCCCGCCGACGACAACACCGCGGTGATCCTCTGGATCGGAGATGCCCCACATGAGCGTCGCGTATGGGGAGATGCCCAGCTCGAAGCTGAAGGTCTCACCCGGCCGCACGAAGTCGAGCCGAAGTAGCCTCCCACGATTGGCCCCACCGCAAAGAAGGACGGCCCCCGGCCCGAGGCTTCGCGGGTGGACTCATGGTCTGGGCCGTTGCGCTGTCGCGTCTCAGCCGTGTTCTGGAGGAATTGGAAGACGATTCAATCACCGTCTCAACAACACCGAAGCGGGCTAAGTTACAAATGGCGAAGTAGGCAGAGGACTTGTCGAAGTAGTCTACCAGGTCGATAATTCGGGCCTAGCTCGCCTTGCCGGTGTTGTCGAGGCTCACCGAGCGGATGGTCGCTTCCATCTTGCGCTGCAGATCTGCGTTCTCTTCCGAAAGGCGCACGAGCTTGCCCGAGAGCCGACCCAAGTCCAACTCAAGGCTCGCCAGCTTCTCCGTGAGTTGGTCCATGAGCGCCCGGTTGCCGGCGGTTTTGCGCAACAAGTTCAAGTTCTCCCGCACCCGATCCTGGTCAGCCGAGAGCTGGTCGTGTTGCGCCTTCAGCCGCGAGTACTCGTGGGTGTTGTCGACGATCTTTTGTTTGAGCGCCAAGATCTCGTTGATCGGACCGGCGATCTCTTTGGGTATTTTGCCGCTCCCCAGATACAGCTTCAGTACGGTGGTCGAGAGGTCGGTGTCGATGCCGATGCGCCGCACGATCGGCTGCTGCCAGGTGACCTCGAGTGTACCTTCGCTGTGGGGTGCGGCTTTGACTGGGAAAAACAGCGCCGCGCCGGTCTCCACCGTCTCGGCGGGCTTGGTTGTGAGTTTCCAATCACCGCCGAGTTTGGCGGTCTTGACGTAGGCGGTGATCTCTTCGTCGTGGTCATTCTTGATCGCAAGGCGCTGCTTGATCACAGAGATGACCTCGGACTCGATCATGCCGGCCATGATTTTGAGCAGCCGGCCACCCTCGTCGCTATTGGTCTGGCTCTGCGTCAGGTGCACGCCACCGTCTGCGGCGTAGGTGAGGAAGGTGGTCGTGCCTTTTTCCATGCGGTCGACAAAGCCTTCGCCGAGAAAAGTCGTGCCGGAGTAGATGGCCACCGGTCCGCGCTCGAGCGTCGAGTCCGTTGCGTTTTCCAGACGCACCGACCGATAGGGAAGTGGCATGCCGGTCTCGTCGCGGTCGCCTGGCCGGAACAACACCACCTCTTGGCCTTTGACTCGCGCGTTGACAATGGACACCAAATTCGAGGTGCCGTCGGGCACGGTCACCGGGTCGACGATGTCATAACGGAACAGGGCACCGACGCTCTCGCCGGTGGCCGCCGCCGGCACCTGCTGTTCAAGCGCGGCACCCAGGTTGTAATCGAGGTTCTCCGTGTCTGCGGTAGTCGCATAGTCTTCCTTGGCCTCGTAGGGCTCGCTCGCCGCGGCGCGCGAACGCTTGGCCATAGATGGCCGGGGCATGACCATGCCGCCGGCACCACTCATGGCGGCGGGCGCCATCGGAGAGGGGGGCGGCGATGGAGAAGCTGCCATGCCTGCCCTTTCTACGGCCGGGGCCATGGCCATGCGGCGGTGTTGGGGGGTCAGATCCACGCGCGAGGTGAACTGCGGTGAGTGCAGATCGTATTTGAACGAGACCGGGTTGCCGGCCACGAGCGAGAGGCGCACGTTGTTCCAGTCTTCACCCGAGACATTGTCGACGACCGCCCAACCCTGCAATAGGGATGTGCCTTGGTCACCCAGCACCACCCGATAGGTCGGTTTCCACACCGGCATCTCGGTGATGTAGGCGACGATGAGCGGGTGCGGCGTTTCACCGGCCAACCGCACCGATAAGGTGATGGGCTTCCAGTTGCCGGCGTCCAACGCCACGTCGAGGCTCTTGTTGAGGCCCGCGCTCAAGGTTGGCTCGTTGATCTGCACGCGTTCGATGGCGTTCACGGGGTAGACGACGAGCGCCTCTTCGCGATCTTTGAGCGTCAGGCGCCACTCCTGCCCGCCGGGTTCGCCAGCGCTGCTGCCCGAGCGATCGAACGCCTCGACCCCGATGATCCTGCCCTTAGCAGAGCCCTTGTCGCCTTCGACGGTGACCTCAGCGCCGCGAAACACGGCGAGGACCTGCAGCAGCCCGCCAGCGTTGCGGACCTGCTCGGGAAGCTCGGCGAGCTGGTCAGCGCTGCGCTTCTCCAAGGGCAGAGACACGCTCACCGCGCGACCGGCACGGGTGTCGACCACGGTCAGGGACTTGAGCATGTCGTTGATCTGCTCGGGGCGCACTTGCAGGCTCAGGGCTTGGCCATTCACCTCGCCGCGGCGCTCGAAGTAGCCGATGCCGTTCTGGTAGAGGATGACCCGCGTCACCGGCAGCTCGGGACCGGCCGCATGGCGTGACGAAGACGGCTGCGTCGCGGTACAGGCCGCAAAGTGGCAACCGACGAACAACGACAACCACAAGCAGGGCGGGCAGAGATGGTTGGACATGGTGGGGAGCATAGCTTCTGGAGGATGGTCAGGCCAAGACGGCCGCAGGACTATCGATCGCTTGCGGACGTTCATTCCAGACCAAGTTTTGCCGCTGGCCCGCAAGCACGGCATTGACATCTGGCCGCGGGACGTCGCTACGATCTTCGCTCTCGAGGAGCTGCCGCCACACCACCGTGACCCTTTTGATTGCCTGCTGGTCGCGCAGGCACGGGTGCACGGGCATACACTCGTGACTCCGGATCCGACGATCCAATGCTACGATGAACGTAGCTCCACACCGAATTCGGTGTCGTTACTCACGCGACCTTCATCTTTGGCTCAAGGCCCAGACGGCAAGCGATATTGACCAGGCGATCGAGCGAAACGCCATCGAGGTTGCCGTTGACGATCCCCGTGATCACTGTGCGTCCCACCCCAGCATGTTTGGCCGCCTCCGCATGTGTGAGTTCATTTCGCACAATCACCGCACGAATGGCGCGAACCAAATCAACCTGCATTTTGACGCGCGGCTCATCCGATGCGGGAACCCCCAACACCGAGCACAGCTCCTTTGAACTTCGAGCGGTTACGTAGGCCTTGTTCTTGTTCATGGCAACATCTCCTTGAGGCGCGCACGCGCTGTATCAATCTCACGTTGTGGCGTCTTTGGCGTCTTCTTCTTGAACGCGTGAAACACCAAAAGCGTGACCTTTTCCTTGGTGAAGTAAAAGACTCGCCAATTTCCCTTTCGGTCACGGACCCGAAGCTCATGGCACGCAGGTTGTGCCGTCCCACACACCTTCCCGCAGAAAACTTCGCATTGGAAACGATGCATCGGTGTCGCAGAAATCGTTTTCGACCGCCTCGGAGCAATCGACGTACTCCTCGCGCTCCTGGCTGTAGCAACGCAAAGCATTGTCGACACATTCACCGTCGGAAGCGAAGAGTCCCTCTGGGCAGTTGCAAGCCGTGCCGTCGAGATTGCAGAAGGCACCAATTGGGCACTCGATATATCCACCGCAGTTGCCGCAGTCATCGAACTCGGCGGAGCCACCACAGACGCCAAAGCAATCGACCAGTTGGTTGCAGTTGGGGTCTCCTTGATTGGTGTCAGGATCGTGGCCCGAAGGCGTCTCCAGACATGAGATGGTGCCAAGTGCAATGGCAACGATGTTGGTTCGTCGGATAATCACGGCCTTGCTGATGAGGATAACACATTGCTGTCATCGCAACCGGGCAATCGCTCAGTCGAAACGCCGTCAGAATTGCCTAGAGGCAATCAGGTTCATCTTTCCCATGATGAGTCATCAAAGGGAACCTTCCTTAAAAGCGCGGTCATATAGGGTACACCCTTTTTGGCATACTCCGACACACGCACCAAGCCCCACAACGACGCCGGTTTGCGAGCCTCCGAGTGCTACCACCCTATTTGTCAGTCCGTAAGGCGCGTCCAGATGAAAGGATGATCCAGCCAGCGCCCAGAGGGTTCGATTGGCTTCCTGCGAGAACTGACAGGCGTCTCCTCGGCAGGCTGTTCGGTGTTGTGCAAACCCTTTGGCGTCGAGAGGTCACCGAAGGTGCCGCGGAGGACGCACCTGTGGGCTGCGACGTCTCGTCGGTCAGCTCAGCAACAGCGACGTGACGTCGTTGTCGCGTTATCCGGGTGCCGGTTTTCCTGGAACTACGTCGATGAACCACTTCTCAAGGCCCGGGAATCGGTCGAGGCGTTCCTCCAATGCGCTCATGACTTTCTTGGTCAACCGGACCCCGGTCTCGTACGTCTTGGTGACGAGCTCGACTGTGGGGTGCCGCCCTTTCCAGGTCATCCCGCTCGCAAACTCTCGAACTGCTTTGACTGTGTCCAGGAGGCATCCGTTCCAGTAGTTCTCCAGCACGCCCCAGCATCTCTCGATAGGATTGTATTTGCTGTGATACGGCGGGTAGTAGGCCAGGCGCACGCAGATCTCGTGTTTGTCTGCAAACTCAATGATGCGCTTGATGAACTGTGTCCGTCGACTGCTGTTCTCTGGTCCGTTGTCTTGGTTGAGGAGCAGCGTGTGGACACCGAGGAATCGAATCTTGTTGGCGGTCCACCACCTGTCGAGACAGTCTACGATGCAGTCGCTTGTGACCTTGGAGTCCACCAGTGCGATATGCAGTTCGTCATACTCGGGCAAGAAGATCCCCGTAGGCGTCAATATCGTCTCGGGTGTGTAGTCGTGGTCGAGCGCTGCTACGTGAGCACGGTTCCGACCTCCCCGCGCGAATTCACCTACCTTCACCCTGGCCTTGGTATCTATCGAGATGCGCAGAAAGCCCTTGTCAGTCTTGGCAAGTTCGTTGACCTCTTTCATCTGGTTGAAGATGGCGTCTGTTTCCGGGATCTTTTTTTTTGGGCTTGGTCTTGCGCACTTTCGCGGGACCGTACCCCATCACATTGAGTCGCGTTCGAATGGTCTCCTCGCTGGGCAGGTCCTCATCCTTGTAGCCTCTGGAAACCAGCTGGTTACGCACTTCCTTCGCAGTCACCCGCCGATAGAGCCGGGTCGTTTCGAAGGTCGGGTCAGTCTGGCAGTGCTGTTCAACAATGGCCCGAATGTCAGCACGTAGGTTCGGGAGACGCTCCTCAACCGGTTTTGGCCCGAGCGGCTGACTCCCTCCCTTGCACACAATCCCGGTACGCAGCTCATGCGCTCCTTTTCGCGTCGTCGTGCGACTCCACCCAAACTCCTCCTGAACCGCGCGCTGCCCACCTCGGCCCAGCGCCTGTACGACCTGGGCATAGAATTGACGCCGCTCCGAGCCTCGAAGCCTACTGGCTGTCCACTGCAACGCATTCTTCCACGACTCGCTCAGTTTCATGCGGGCAGAAGATCGCGTCCTAGCCTGACATGCAAGAACAAATTTGGGTCAGTTCGTCTCCGGGACGCGCCTTATACCCCCAGGGTTTGCAACCGATTGCGAGGTCAGCCATGAAGCGCGCCGAACGAGGCTATGCGGTTGTATGGATTCTCGTCACCATCGCCCTGTTTGCCACGTCGATAGGCAGCATCGAATTCGCGGTTGAGAATCGAGAGCCGAACGTGGTGATGTTCTGGGTTTTTGGCGTCGGTTTGGCGATAGCTGCGCTTGGGCTCTTCGTGGAAGCAAAGAGGGAGTTGTACGCATTCTGCATGTTCGCAGCGGTGTTTGGCGTCATCGCGGCCATCATTACGGGAGCAGTAGCACTGCTCGGAACCGAACCTCACCCCATCGCTGGTGCGGTGGCAATAACTACCACCCTCGCGGTCATCGCCTGTGTCGCCTACATGATCAAGACACAGTATGGCCACGACCCGCTTCCGAACGTCCTCCGTCAGGAGTTCAACCGTGCCGCAATTTATGAGGTAGATGGCGTGCAGTTCGCAGCCACCCAGTCAGGCTCTGACATCTCCGCCGGCGAAGGTTTCGAGATTCGG
>Ga0156400_1083_pt1 | contig 19316 bp, 17 predicted proteins | sample RifOxyA3_FD_108044 | JGI IMG/M metagenome (GOLD analysis project Ga0156400, IMG submission 108044) | Deltaproteobacteria bacterium RIFOXYA12_FULL_58_15
GCCAAGCACGAGCAAGGGGTCACGTTTTCGGTATGCGGCAGGCACAAGGACCGGATGGTCCTTGCTCGACATCACGTCGAACGCTGGTGCCTCGCGAAGAAGGAAGATTGCCCCCACTGGCAGGGAGAACCGCGTGGGTGAGCTTCTCGCACTGCTCCGCGCGCGCCTCGCCGCGCGCTCACCGGAGAGCCTGCTCGTGGTGAGCTTCGGTGGTCTCATCGGCATAGGCACCGCGCTCCTGTCGCTGCCCTGGTCTCACAAGGGGAGCGTTGGCGTCCTGGACGCACTCTTCACCGCCACATCCGCCGTCTGCGTCACCGGTCTCGTGGTCGTCGACACGGGAACCGATTACACGACCTTGGGTCAGCTCGTCATTCTGCTCCTTATCCAGGCCGGCGGAATCGGGGTGATGTCCTTCGCCGCTCTTGCCTTCGCGCTCCTCGGCCGGCGTCTCTCGCTCCGCGCCCAGGCGGCGCTCTCGAGTTCCATGCTCCAGCGCGAGGTCGCCAGCGAGTTTCGCGGCATCTTCCGCCGGATCCTCAAGTTCGTGCTCATCGCCGAGGCGGCCGGCGCGGTGCTGATCTTCTTCGGCATGCTCCCGTCGAGGGGCGCGGGTCACGCCGCGTACTCGGCCGTGTTCCACTCCATCTCGGCGTTCTGCAACGCGGGCTTCTCGCTCTACTCCGATAGTCTGATCGGGTGGCGCAACAATCCGGTGGTGCTCTCGACGGTCATGATACTGATTCTCCTCGGCGGCATCGGGCACCCGGTCGTCGTCGATCTCTGGCGAAAGTTCCTCGTCGCTCGACGGCGGGAGTCCGCGGAGCCAAAGCGCCTGGAGCTGAGCTCCATTGTCGCCCTCTCGACGAGCGGTGTGCTCATCCTCGGAGGGCTCGGCCTGCTCTTACTTTTCGGCCTCACGTCGAGCGAGGGGTCGTGGCCAAGCCGGCTGTGGAACGCACTCTTCCAGTCCGTGACCGCGAGGACCGCGGGCTTCAACACCGTGGACATCGGCGTTCTGCCGCTGTCGTCGCTCTTGCTGATCGTGCTGCTCATGTTCGTCGGCGGTTCGCCCGGGTCGTGCGCTGGCGGCATCAAGACCACGACCTTCATCCTGTGGCTTGCCAAGCTGTGGAGCCTGCTGCGCGGGGGCAAGTGGCCGCGACTCTTCGGCAGGCACGTACCCGGAGAGATCGCGCGGCGCGCCTCCATGATCATCGGCCTGGCCGTGGTGTGGAACCTGGCCGGCCTGCTGCTCCTTCTGGCCACCGAGGGCCGCTCCCCCGGTGTCGGGATGCACGATGTGCTCTTCGAGCAGGTCTCGGCCTTCGGCACGGTCGGCCTATCCACTGGGCTAACCTCGAAGCTCAGCATCGCCGGGAAGTTGTGGATCATTGCTACGATGTTCGTCGGCAGGCTCGGACCACTGACCTTGGCGGTCTGGGCCTTCGCGCGCAAGACCCCGGGTGTCCGCTACCCCGAGGGAAGGATCATGATTGGATGAAGAGAAACAAAAGACAGATCTGTGTGGTGGGTCTCGGGCACTTCGGAGCGGGCCTCGCTCGATCGCTCGCCCGGCACTGCGAGGTGCTGGTGCTGGACAGCGACATCAATCGGGTCAACGCCCTCGCCGAGGACGTCCAACGCGCGTTGTGCCTGGACGCACGCGACTTCAATGCGCTCGCCTCTGTGGTTTCCTCGGACTTCGACGAGGCTGTCGTGAGCATCGGTGAGAGTCTGGAGGCAAGCATTCTCTGCACTCTCCATCTCAAGCGCATCGGCGTCCCCGTAATCCGCGCCAAGGCCGATAGCGCCGACCACGCGGCGATTCTCAGGTCCGTCGGCGCGGAGCACATCGTCTTCCCCGAGCAGGAGACCGCGGAGAGGCTCGCTTTGCAGATGCTGAACCCGAACCTGCTCGACTTCATCCCGCTGGCCCAGGACTACCGCGTGATGGACATCGCCGCGCCGGGCGCCTTCTGGGGACGGTCGCTGATCAGCCTCCAGATCCGCAACCGCTTTGGCCTGTTCGTCATCGCCATCAAGAGGCATGGAGGCGAGACCTTCGAGTTCCTGCCCGGCCCCGATCACGTGATCGCCCAGGATGACGTGCTGGTCATGATCGGTAGGGAGTCGGACATCCTCAAGATGCGCGAAATTCCGGGCGAGATCGAGAAGGTGGTCGCGAAGAATGGCCTGCGAACGTCAGCCGGCGAAGGCAGTGAACACGAGCAACGCGGTGTTGATGCCGGGCCGGGCCAGGCAATCCCGTAGCCAATCCGCGTTTTCGCACCTAGGATTCGCGCCTGCGTTTCAAATCAGCTATGGGTAATGCTCCGGCCGGGTTGGCACAGGCAGCAACAACCCATGAATTTGCCTGTGGCTTGACGGAAAATGGAGCCATTATGTGTTGGGAATATAATGAGTAATGAGTCCCATCATTTATGTGATTTTGACATTCCCCAAGGTCCCTATAAGAGCGTGGCCTTGAGTGGTTATGATGTTTGTGGGCTCAAGCGTGATGGTTCTATTGCCTGTTGGACACCCAAAATTTCTCAATTAAGCATCAATTTGTGCAAAACGTATTTTCAGGAGGCGTTCTGCCAAGAATTACAGGCACCATGTCCAGGACTCACGGCTTTTCCACCTTCGGGAGAATTCACTCAGATCGTCGCAGGCCCCGCCCATTTCTGCGCGTTACGGACAGACCAAACTGCAGCTTGCTGGGGAGCAGGCACCATGGATTAGATTCGGGCCGAAAACATGAACTACTCGAGACTGTTGAGTACAGTATATCGTGAGTAAACAACCTCCCGTCTGGGGTATCGTTTGACGGGAGCACGGGCGACGAAGGCCAATTTATGACTGTGGAAGAAGACTGTGAGATAGAGCCTCGAAGGGCCAAGACGAAACCGCAAGCGTTGATCGTGAGCCCAGATCAGGAGACCTCGAGCGCGCTTCGCGAGGCCCTCCCGGCGATGAACATCATCACCGCAGCCACGATTGCTGAGGCGCTAGTGCACATTGAAAAGAATTCACTAGACCTCCTAGTTGCGGATTGGGAGCAATTCGCTGACGAGACTATCCCCCTCCTGCAAGCATGTGCCAAACGTTCGCCCAACACCCGTCGGGTGTTGACTGCGAGCTACGCCGACTTCCCAAGCGTGGTGCGGACAGGTGCCGGTCGATGGACAAATGCCGTGCTGGCCAAGCCGCTCTGGCCTTCACTGGTTCGGACTGTCCTCGACGAGATTCTCAACCGTGAAAGTGAAGCCCCAAAACGCGCAGCGCCAACGACGACGGTCAAAGCGCCCACTGCGACTGGTGTACTCAACTGGTCCGAATCCATGGAGTTGTTAAACGATACGATTCGTGTGATCGCGAACCAAAGACATGTTGTTGTGCGCCACCTACCTCGTTACGCGCACGCGTTGCACATTGAGTTCGTGGCCCTCCATGAGACGGCTGCCAAACGGGTGCAGGATGCACTGCATGACGCCTGGGGTGGCGCTTTCAAACGCTCTGGAGAGCCCCTGCCACGCAGCCGACGACGCCATCCGGTCTCGACAATGTTGCGTCCGCTCGCCAAGAACCAAGAACTGCTCGTCCGCACCGTGCGGGACCCAGCTGGGCGAGAAGCGTATGTGTACGCCGCATTCTTACCGTGGCAACGCAGGCAGTGCGTTACCATGGTGGTCGGCATTTGGTCACTGGCGGACGATGAAGAACTGGCGCGAGCAGTCAAAGATCTGCATCATCTTGCCACCTTGGAAGCGGCCGAGTTGCCGTTGCCCGAGTTGAACGAAGGGAGCGAGGGTGCAGTCATCTCTTGGCCAGAGTACGACTGGGTTGTCACCGCGCATTACGTTGGGCCCGACCGGCGAGCGGAGCCGACAACCTTTTTCAACCGATTTGTTCTTATGGGCAAACGTCGTCGCAACGCATCATCGGAAGCGCACCCGCTCGATGCGTTTGTCGACCGCCTGTTGCCTTCGGTTGCGTGGTTGGCCCTGGCCTACATCCTGTTGTCCTTCGTGGACGCGGTGTTCACCGTGCGTTTCGTCCATTGGGGCGAGTTTCAGGAGATCAATCCCATCTGGCGGGCAGCGGTTTTGTCGCACCCGTGGTTTTTTTTGTTGGCCAAAAACCTTTTGTCGTGGATGGCCATATTCATCGTGGTTCGCTTTCAGCTATTGAGGACGGGACGATGGGTCTTGCTTGCCAACCTGTTGGTCTATGTGTGCGTCGATGTATACTGGGCGGTGCTCTTGAAGTTGGAATTGTGGACATGAGGGACAACGAAGCCACCCCAATCACCGCCGACCAGCGCTTTGTTCCCGCCGAAACCGTGGCCGCCAAAGTCCTGGAGTCGGAGATGGTCTTCGTTGAGCTGTCAGCTGGAGAGTTTTTTTCCGCCAACCTCATGGGGACCCGAATTTGGGATTTGTTCTGCCAAGGGCTGAGCATGAAGGAGGTGGTTGCGGATCTCGCCGCACGGTATGCCATTGCGACCGAACAATTGGAGCATGATGTTCAAGCTTTTGCGACGGCATTGGTGGAGCGCGGCTTGCTCGTTCGGGCTCCCAGGTGAACCATGGCGTTCGGCTATTTACAGCACTGCCGCCGCAGAGCCTGCCAAGCCCGCTGGCTCGCCGAGGCACTGGTTTGGAGCAACTATTACCGAGTCGTGATGCCACACCGCCGGCTCGAGCACCTGCTGCCATTGTGTCGCCCTCGTTGCTCCTCTTCGCGGGCTGACGTCAGCGGCATTTCTGCGGTGGTGAAGCGTCTACCGTCGTGGGTCACCGGGAGCTCGGTTTGTCTGGTGCGCTCGTTGGTCTTGGCGAGCATGCTCCGCCGTCGAGGTCACGATGCTCGCGTCATTGTCGGCGCACCCCGGCGACGCGAAGGGGCCTTTCGTGCCCACGCCTGGGTGGCGGTGGATGGGGCCGAGCCGGCTGTCGATGATTATGTGCCACTTCTGCTTCTGCCATGAGTGGTATCTTGGCCATAGTCGGCAATGCGGCCCATCCAGGCAAGCAGGCGCTCGAGCGCATGGCTGCTGCTGCACCCAACCGTGGTGATCTCCAAACGATCGACCTGGTAGGCGCGTGTATCGGCGTGCAGGTGCGTCCCTGGGGTGCGGCGAGCAGCCGCCCCGGGTTGGCGTGTCGGGACGGTGTGGTTGTGGCCGCGATCGGGGCTGTGCATCACCCAACCGTGATCTCGGGACGTGATGCAGCAGAGGCCATTCTCGATCGATACCATCGTGAGGAGAATGGACCTGTTTTTCTGCATGGCTCGGTCGCATACGTGCTTTGGGACTCCACATGCAAACAGCTCGTGCTGCAACGTGACCCCGTTGGCATGCGACCGCTGTTCTATTGCTGTCAACCCGAAAGCTGGGTGATCGCCAGCGAAGTCAAACAGGTACTCGCCGCTCCCGGGATGAGTCGCGAAATCCTTCGCGGCGGCGTGCTCGATCTCTGCTTGACGCAAACGCCGGACGGTACCACGACCTTTTACGAGCAGGTCGCCGCTGTGGCGGCCGGCACCTGTCTGCGCTTTGGCCGCGCTGTTACGACATCCGTAAAGACGTGGAAGCCGCCCGACATCGACTGGCAACGCAAAGACACGCGTGAGTGCGCCGATGAGCTCCGGCGATTGTTGGCACAGGCCGTGGCCCGGGAAACAACCGACCCGACGGCCATACTGCTGAGCGGCGGACTCGATTCCACAGCTGTGGCTGCAGCTGCACTCGTCGGCAACAACTGGCAGAACGATGGCAAGCTCACAGCGATTTCTGCTGTCTATCCTCATCACCCTGCCGTCAACGAAGATGAGCTGATCACCCAAACCGCCGAGCGGCTAGGGCTCCGCGTGTTGCGATGTGAGCCCAAACCGCGTCCCTTTGATTCCTTGCACCTGGACGTAGCGCTCCACGACGGGCCTGCATTCGGACCCTTTGGCACCAACTTGAGGCCGATGCTGCAAACAGCGTATCGCAACGGTCATCGCATCTTGTTTGACGGGCACGACGGTGACGGCCTCTTGGGATGTATGGGCGGCATTGTGCCGGCGCTCGCGAGCGCTGGCGCATGGCGCGTTGCCGCGCGTTACTTGAAAGAATACCGCCAAGTCACGGGGAAGGGTTGGCACCAAGTGGGCCGCCGACTCATTCTCCCCGCGTTGGTCGGTCACCGAATGCGGCACGCCTGGCAGGTCATCCGCCGCCGCATGCGCAACCCACGCAACCACAATTCGCCGTGTTGGGCGGGAAGCAGTCTTTCCCACTCCTTGATGAAGCGTTCAGAGGCGCAGATCTCGTCGTGGCCCGAGGCCCAACAAGACGTCGTGGGCCCTATAGGGTGGGCGTGCTTGGAGTCCCTGGAGCGTGAGGCTCTGGCGGCAGGCGTGGAGCTCTTGCATCCGTTTGGCGACTTGGACCTCGTGGAGTTCGCACTCGCGTTGCCGCCGCACATCAAAGCTGCGGACGGGATGGCCAAAGGCCTGCTTCGGCAGGCGTTCCGAGGGCGCCTGCCCGACACCGTGTTGAACCGACGCACGAAATTACTTTTCAATTCATTGTACGTTGAGGCATCCACTCCCGAGGACATGTTGGCTGCCGCTCAGATCATCGAGCCCCCAGGCGACTGGGTGGACATGAATTCCCTGCGAACGCGTTTGGCTCATGCGTCCGATATGGACCACAGCGAACGCATGTTGTTGCAGTTTGTGCTGGAGGCGAGCTTGTTGACGTCGCCTGCAGCTTCTCGACCGACACCGACGGCTCTGTCCCAGCCGTCGACGGCAGCACTCGTTACCAAGGGCTCAGGCCCCGCATGAATCACTATTGGTGGAACGGGCACGTCGTGGAAACCGATATGAACCTGCGCCGTGTCGCTCCTTGCGTCTCGGCTGATCCCGATTTGACCGTGATCCAACGGCATGATCCAACGGGGTCACCCACGTCGTCCGCACTCGACGATTCGCACATCCGCCTGAGCCGGCGCGGCTCCGAGTGCCGGCTGATGGCGCCGGACGCGGGTCAGTTTACCCTGTCATTGTCTGCGGCTCGGATCACGTTCGCTGCCCATGGACAACCAAGCGCCAACGCCATCGAGCACCGCCTGTTGCAGAGCGTTTTGCCGTTTTTTGCCGCGTTGAACGGACATTTGTGTCTGCACGCGGTGGCGGTCAGTGACACGACCGGTGCCGCAACACTTTGGGTTGGGGACACGGGTTTGGGCAAGTCGACCGCCGGGGCCGGCGCTGTGGCACGAGGAGGACGATTGATTTGTGACGACGTGGCCCTCGTGCGCCCCACCGACGACGGCTTGGGCGTTCAGCTCGGAGCTCGAACGCTTCGCTTGGCCTCACCGAGTCCAGACCAGCCGCGTTTTCCCCATGCGGATTGGTTTCAAAACCAAACAAAACGTGATTACTTTGTCGCATGCCCCGCTCCCGAGCAAACGTTTCCGGTGGCGAGAGTGTTATTCGGCCGCATCCAGGCCGACGGGACGAGGTTATGGGAATCGGCGGCTGAAGATCCCAAGTCGGCTGTGGCCGAGTTGTGCGGTCATGCCTTTGGTTGGGAGATCCTCACCACGGCCGAGCGAGGCCGTCTGTTCGGCCACATTGTCGATCTCACCCGTCAACTCGTATGATAGGCCTGAACTGGTAAAAGGAGATGTCGTGCTGACCCTTGTCGGTTCACGCTGGGCTTGCCACGCGATTGGTTACATCGGCTCCAAAGAAAAGACCGCCGCCGCGGGTGACGGCTATGATAGGGCCGTGACAGTCCAACCTCGGCGGCTCGTAATTCTCAGGCCACATAGCAACATCGTGAGATGATACAGCGCTCACAGGGATCTTTCGATCCCCATCGGCTTCGGTGACACCGCGTGTCGTCATGATTGCTATGCTAATGGACATTGCGTGTTGATTCAACCCCGTGTCACAGGTGGTGCGGCAGGTGCGACCTCCGACCCTCGTGTGGGGGGATATCCCATTGAGAGTACAGGGATACTGGCCGCAATGTTGTGTATTTGAATTCGATCGCCTACCATTGAGTCAGTAGGCTTGTCCTGCTTTCATTTGCCTGAGGAGGCTCGTCATGCGTCTTCGCATCTCGCCTCGCGAAAAACCAAAGACTCGCATTCCGCTGCTCATGGTTGCTGTGACTGCCATGGTCGGCGCGACGCTCGTCACCGTGTTCGCGATTGGACTGCCCGATCTGGGCGATGACATCTCGGTCACTGCACAAGATATCGGCTCCTTGGGGGGCAACACAACCTTCGCCTGGAGCGTGAATGAGTTCGGCGTGGTGGTGGGTTATGGCGACACCGCATCGGGCCAAACCGTGGGCTTTCAATGGACTGCCGATAGCGGCCTCGTCGAGCTGCCGGTTCTCGATGGTGGCACAGCGTTGGCATTTGCAATCAACAACCTCGGACAAATCGTAGGAAGCGCAACCACGGCGACCGGCGTCACCCATGCTGTCATGTGGTCGCCCGCGGGTGACATCGTCGACCTAGGCACCTGGGGAGCTGCGTCTGCGTTGGCGACAGGCATCAACGACCGAGGGCAAGTGGTTGGCGCAGCCATCGACGTGGCCGGCACTTGGCGGGCTGTCCTGTGGTCGCAAGAAGGTGGCGTTCAACTGTTGGGCTCGCTCGGCGGCAACAACACCATGGCTGCCGACATCAACAACAATGGCCAAATCGTCGGCTATGGCGTCACCGCAAATAGGCAGTGGCATGGCTTTTTGTGGGCCGATGGCGAGATGATCGACCTCGGCACCATGGGCGGTTCGGCCAGCTTTGCCGCTGAGATCAACGACGACGGCATGATTGCCGGAAGCCGACTCACGGCGAACGGCATGATGCAACCGGCCACCTGGCAGATTGATCTCTCCGACGGCAGCCTGTCGGCTGGGGCTCTCGAGGCAACCGACGGCAACAGTGCACTCTACGGTGTGAGCTCCCAAGGCATGTACGTTGGAAGTGGTCTGGTGTACGCGGCCAGTTTCGATGCTTTTCGCTTCGAGCTCTCGCCGCCCGTGAAGCTCCTGCCAACGCCGGGAGGTTCCTATTGTGACGTGGAGTCGGTCAACGGCGTCGGTCAGATTGCCGGCTGGAGTTCGACAAGTGAAGGCGCCCTTCATGCCACCCTCTGGAGGCTCAGTCTGGAAACCAGCGTCGCTGCTTCTTCCCAACTCGATGTCTTGGTCAACTTGGTGGCAATGCTCGCCGACACGGGAGAAATCGAGGCGCAAGCACTCAACCCGTTGTCTTCCAAGCTACAGAGCAGTCAAGCGGCTGTGGAGCGGGATAACCTGACGGCTGCAATCAACAAGCTCGGTGCGTTCCAAAACGACGTTGGGGCGCAGGCTGGCAAAAAGATCACCCAAAGCGCCGCCGATGCCCTCATCGCTGCGGCCGCCTCAATCATCGCAACGCTGGAGGCTGCCCCATGACAAGGATGCAAACTATGGCCTCTCCGCGTTTATCCCCCAGATTGACGACCACACGTCATTCGTTGCTCGCAGCCAGTGTCGTCGCGCTGACTGCAGCAGCTTGCGGGAATATAACTCGGTCGGACGCCGTACAACAGGATTTGGCCGATGCGGCCGCGGCAAAGGAGCAGATCAACGTGTTGGGCTCGGCAACGGCCACGCCCGAGGACCAACCTCTAGGGAAAATCCACGACGGTCCTAACACATCGTCGGACACGCTAGAAGACGGACCCAGTGCTGAGACAGATTTGGCAGTGGTTCCAGCAGGCCGCCTACCGACATCAGCAGAGACACCACCGATGTTGATCCTGCCCGCTTCCAAGCTTGGCCTCCCGCTCCCCAGGGCCGACTGAGCCCGATACCGCATCGGCCAGTCCCCAATGTCGCGTCGATGACCGCCCACAGAAGGGTGCCACCCCCCAGCGGCTCAGGTAAATGGAGAGGGGTCGTGGCCAAGCCGGCTGTGGAACGCACTCTTCCAGTCCGTGACCGCGAGGACCGCGGGCTTCACAGAGCTCATGGCAACACCTCGTCGCGAAGATGATCCCATCCCCAGGTTTTCAACCGCAGGTTGAAGGCGGTACAGAAACTCGGTTTGGACAGAAATCGCTTCACGAAACTTATGCCGTAGATAATATGGCAATGCCATTGCGAAATGCCATTTTGCGTGATAGGTTGACTGCATGGCGACAAAAAGGGTGACGATAGATCGGTTCGGACGCTTGGTCGTTCCGCTTGCAGTCCGACGTAGGCACGCCTGGGCTCCTGGTACCGAGCTGGAGCTCTTCGATGACGACAAGGGTATCCGCCTCGTGCCGGCCGAGTCGACTCCTTCGGGCCAGGGTTTGATCAATAAGGGTGGTCGGCTCATTGCAGACGTCGTATGGGATGGGCGGCCCCTGAATCGAACAGAAATACGCGATCTTGGCTGGCAGGTGGAGTCAGAGCGCGAAGAACGGGTGTGGCGGGGATGATCACTGTCGACACTTCTGTCCTTGTCGCATCTCTCGTCAGTGTGCATCCCGACCACGAGCTGGCAACCCAGGCGTTGGATCGGCATCGCAGCAAAGGCCTAAGCATTTGTGCGCATGGGTTGGCGGAGGCGTTCGCAATCTTGACCAGACTGCCCGTAAGGCCGCGGATAACTGCGGAGTCAGCTCGGGTGCTCGTTGTCAGCGCCGTCGCGGGCTGGCAAATCGTGAGCATGGACCTGCGGCTGTACGAGCGGGCGATGCTGCTCGTGCAAGGATGTGAGCGCTCCGGCGGAGCTGTCTACGACGCCCTACACGTGGCAGCAGCTGAGTCGGTCACAGCGGACTGCATTATCACGTTCAACCGTGATGATTTTGTCGCCATCTGGTCCCCAGAGAAAGTGCTCGAGCCCGCTGGTGCCTGACTATGAATGGTCCCCCAACATACCAAATACCAAATTGGGTGCTTGCTCATTAGTGCTGTGGCATCATCTTGAACCCCACATGCCACCTGCCCCACCCAAGGAGCTTACCATGACCCAGCCACCCTGCGGCATCTACCGCACCACCCTACAAATCGGCCCCATCGAGGCGGGCAAGCTCGTCTATTTCCACAATCACGGCGAACCTGGCCCAGGGATCTATTCGCCCCAGTCGTGGAACAATAATCGCACGGTCTTCAGCAAGCACGGCACGACTCTCGATGAACCTGGCTTGGCCGACACCCTGGAGCCACTGGCCGCAGAGGGACTGTATCGCGTCAGTGAAGAGTTCACCTGCTGTAGCAAGAACTGCCGCTCCTTCTCCCCAGGCATGCTGGTGCAACTGGGCTACAACGGCGACGCCAAGCCTCTGTTGTTTGTGCCACACTGGCACGCTGACGGCTCCCTGCACATGCCCGAGCGCGGCTTTGCATTGGACGATGGCAACGTCGCCAAGCTCGAGCTCCTGCAGGTCGACCGCCCCAAGCCCAAAGGGCCGAGCAACGACGATTTGGTGACTCACTAACGTTGTCCGCTCCCTGTGCGCGATGTGCTATACCAACCGACAATGCCACGTGGACCACACCGGTCCAGACGGCCATCCTCAACGCCCCGGAGTCCGACATGAGTCATGAAGATACACAAAAATCGGGTGTCCTCACCTCAGACGAGCTCGACGCGATCAATGCGTATTGGCGCGCGTGCAACTACCTCGCAGCCGGCATGATCTACCTAAGGGCAAATCCGCTGCTCAAGGAGCCCTTGAGTCCGGAGCACATCAAGGAGCGGCTTCTCGGCCACTGGGGCGCAAGTCCCGGTCTGTCTTTCATGTATGTGCACCTCAACAGACTGATCAAAACGCACGACGTCAACGCGATCTTTCTTGCCGGTCCCGGTCACGGTGCACCCGGCGTATTGGCCCCGGTCTATCTCGAAGGCACTTACTCTGAGATCTATCCTGACAAGAGCGAGGACGAGGAAGGACTGCGGCGCTTCTTCAAGCAGTTCTCTTTTCCCGGGGGCATCGGCAGCCATTGTACGCCCGAGACGCCGGGATCGATCCACGAGGGTGGCGAGCTCGGTTACAGTGTTTCACACGCCTTTGGCGCAGCCTTCGACAATCCAGATCTCTTGGTCGCTGTGGCGGTAGGTGATGGCGAGGCTGAAACCGGGCCGGCAGCAACGGCCTGGCACTCCAACAAGTTCCTCAATCCTGCTCGCGACGGCGTGGTGTTGCCGATCCTGCATTTGAACGGTTACAAGATCAACAATCCGACCGTGCTGTCGCGCATCTCCCATGAAGAGCTGGAGGCGTTGTACACGGGTTACGGTTGGCACCCACACTTCGTCGAGGGGGACGATCCCAAGGTGATGCACCAGCTCATGGCCACCACCCTCGAGCAGTGCTGGCAAGAGATCCGCGCCATCAAAGAATCGACCCAGGATCCAGCAACGGCACGGCGGGCGCGTTGGCCGATGATTGTTTTGCGCTCGCCCAAGGGATGGACCGGCCCCAAAGAAGTGGATGGGCGGAAGGTGGAGGGTTCTTGGCGGGCGCACCAGGTGCCGTTGGCGAAGGTGCGTGAGAACCCGGCGCATCTCGCGCAACTGGTCGATTGGTTGACGAGCTACAAACCGGAGGAGCTCTTCGACGAGGCGGGCACCCTGAGAGCCGAGCTCAAGGCCCTGGCCCCCGTGGGCAATCGACGCATGAGCGCCAACCCACACGCCAACGGCGGTTTGCTCAGGCGCGCCCTGCGGGTGCCCGACTTTCGCGTCTATGGCATCGAGATTCCAGGTCCGGCCCAGATTCGCGCAGAAAACACCCGGCCCTTGGGCAAGCTGTTGCGTGACATCATGCGCAAGAACCCAGAAAACTTCCGCGTTTTCGGACCGGACGAAAATACCTCCAACAAGCTCGACGCGATCTACGAGGTGAGTAAAAAGCTCTGGCTCGCGGACTACTTGCCAGGCGACACCGAGGGTGGCGAGCTCGCCCCCGATGGTCGGGTGCTCGAGATGCTCTCGGAGCACAATCTCGAAGGTTGGTACGAAGGGTACCTACTCACGGGGCGTCACGGCTTCTTTTCGTCCTATGAGGCTTTCATTCATGTCATCGACTCGATGTACAACCAGCACGCCAAGTGGTTGGCCATCTGCGAGAACATCCCTTGGCGCGCTCCCGTCTCTTCGCTCAACTTGCTGATTACCTCCACGGTGTGGCGTCAGGACCATAACGGCTTCACCCACCAGGATCCGGGTTTTCTCGACGTGGTGGTCAACAAGAATCCCGAGGTGACACGAATCTACCTTCCCCCGGACGTCAACACGTTGTTGTCGGTGGCCAATCATTGTCTGCGCAGTCACGATGACATCAACGTCATTGTCGCCGACAAACAATCACATCTGCAGTTCCTCGACATGGACGCGGCGATCACCCATTGCACCAAGGGCGTAGGTATTTGGAAATGGGCGAGCAACGATGAAGGGTGCGAGCCCGACGTGGTCATCGCTGGTTGTGGTGACATTCCAACCCAGGAGGCGCTTGCGGCCACCGCTATGTTGCGCCAACATTTCCCCGACCTGAAGATCCGATTCATCAACGTCGTTGATTTGTTCCGTATGCAGCCCCAGGGCGAGCATCCGCACGGCCTTCACGACCGGGATTTTGACAGCTTGTTCACCGTGGACAAGCCCATCATCTTCAACTTTCACGGCTATCCTTGGCTCATTCATCGCCTCGCTTACAGGCGCACGAATCACAAGAATCTGCACGTGCGCGGTTACAAAGAGATGGGGAGCATCAACACGCCGTTGGAGCTCGCCATCTGCAACGAGATCGATCGCTTCAGCTTGGCGATCGATGTCATCAACCGAGTGCCCTCCTTGCGGGTAGCGGGTGCGCATGCCAAAGAGGAGCTGCGCAACATGCAGATCGAGGCACGCAACTACGCCCACCAGCACGGGGTGGACAAACCCGAGCATAGCAATTGGAAGTGGCCCTTGGGTTGAGCTGCCAATTGATGCGCCAAGGGCAGCGCATGGACACAGGAGTTCCATCCCGCTGTGATTTTGGCAACGTTAACGGTTAACGGTGTGCAAACGGTCGTCAAGTATGACATTGTTCACCCTAAGCAGTCGTTTCTGGCAATCAACCGTGGGATTTTGAAAGAAAATGGCCAACCACACCTGCCCGGTAGGAACGAACCGCTTCTCAGAGCGCCTACGGTTCGTCGATGAAACGGGGGGCAAAGAGTCGCCTTTGAAGAACGTCCAAGGGGACGAGGCGCGTTTTGAGAACATCGTAGCACCACCAGGCGACATCCCTATTCCCGGCCTTCAAGAGTTCCTGGTCGCGCAAAAAGAGGGCGAGCCCACAGTTCAGTGGGTACGGTCTCATTGTCTGAAATCTGCTGTACCGGTGCCGTTGAAGATTTCGTATACCGATCGTCCCCTGGGGCAACTACACCAGGTTGAGGTGGGCGGTCCTTGGTCTTCAGTGGAGCTGCATCGCGGGTCGCCACTGCCAAGTCGTTTGGCTTTTTTCGGCACACCGCACACTTTGGATTCCCGGCCTCAGACGCCTCTGTTCACGATTGAACAGAGTGCATGCTATTGGGATCGTCACCAGTCCAAGGTATTCAGGGCCGGCCTGCAATTTGGTGAGCAACCGCTGTTTGAGTTCGACTTGGGGCAATTTGAGTGTGTGGAGTTGGATCCCACGCACGTCGTCATGCAAAGACAAACCGAAAACTATACAGTGCAGGTGAGTTATCAGTTTTGCCAGGACCTGCCTTGCACAGTCGTTCAATGGACCATCACCAATCATGCGAAAACGAAGGTTCCCGTTCGTTTTCTTACGAGCTTGGACACCACCATTCGCCCGAGCCACGCCGATCAACAGACAGCCGCTCTTCGAATCGCTACTCTCGACCAGCAGCAGACGTGCGTTGCGCACTACGACAGTGAGACAGCCGGCGATACGGCACTGGTGGTCACCAATGCTGGAGAGCCACCCTTTGTTCCACAGTCGGCGGGGTTCCAATTTCTGCCAGGGGAAGCATCGCTTTCATCTTCGTCTGATGCATGCGCATCGTTCACCTACCACAAGGTACTCGAACCCGAGGGCGAGTTGCGTGTCCTCCAGCTCATCGGTCCCTGCGTCGAAGGAAATGAGAGCGCCACGGCGAAGGCTTTCCGCGACGGCTTCGTTGAAGACGTTGCGCAGTATGAGGACTCGGTTCAGCGATACGCGAACACGGGGACCTTGCGCAGTGGCGATGACCGTTTGGACAGAACAGTAGGCGCTGCCAAAGCCGTTATGGCAGCCAACCAACATTGGCTCAATGGCGTCAAGATGCCGATGCCTTGTCCCGCAGAGTACCCTGACGGATATACTCATGATATCTCCGTTTCGAAACTGGCGGCACAGTATTTTGATCCACAAAGTGTGCGCGACTTCCTGCTGTTTCTCGTTGAACTCATCAACGAGAAGGGCGAGATCCCTCACGCCTATTATTGGAAAGACAACAAACTCTTTGTGGAATCGGCGAGGAACGACAACTGGAATCACTTTTGGTTTGTCCTGAACTCTGCTCGGTACTTCAAGCATACAACTGATCGGACCACGCTGGAGAAGATCTATCCCACCCTGGAAAAGAGCATTGAGTCCATGCTTCATCATTTCGAAGACGGGCTGATCCACGCTTTTCGACCCGATTGGTGGGACATCGGTGACTGTTACGGCGCGCGTTCATACATGACAGTACTGGCCATCCGCTCCCTAAAAGAATTTGTGTCCTTGGCTGCTTCACTGGGCAAGCATGGTCCTCGTCTCTTGGAGTTGGAGAAGACGGCTCAGACCTTGGAGCAAAATCTCAGCGGCAAGCTTTGGGATGAAGATAAACAGTATCTGATGAATTACAACCACGGCCAATTGGATGAACATTTCTACATAGGTTCTCTTCTCGCCGCACATTTTGGCTCACTGGATCAGCAGAAGAGCCGGTCCCTGGTGAAGACCGCAGAGTCGGTGTTGTTAGACCCAGATTTGGGGGTATCCAACGTTTATCCCAACGATTTCTGCGACCCGACAATGGCCGAGAAGATGCGGTACGATGTCGAGGCGGTGGGTAAACAGGGTTACTATTTCAACGGCTCGTGGTGCCAAGGAACGGCGTGGCTGCAACTCGCTCGACTCGGCGTAGGGGAAAAACAGGCCGCCTACGAATCCATGCGCAAGCTCATGGCCATTGATGGCATTATGGACGGACCCAACGGACAGCCAGCCTTCTATGAAGTTCGTACCACAGCCGATGACCCAGCGCTTCGCGGGCAGGTAGACAAGCCGCAATTCCTCTGGGCTGCCAGTTGGTATTTGTATTGCCTCTATCATTTGCTTGGGCTGCGGGAGAATGCCTGGAATGTTTCGTTTGATCCCTTTGTCCCCAACGGGGACAAAGGGGCGGCGCTATCCTTCCATTGGGGCAAGGGCGAGGTTGCCGTTTCGATTTCGGGCAAGGCAGAACGCATCAAGAGCATTTGTTACGATGGAAAAAGACTCCCATCGGCGATTGTCCCCTCGTCAATGGAGGTTCTCGACAGCATCGAAATCGAGATGGGACGACCCGAGATACCCTATGTGGCGACGGCTGAGTCTGCGATAAAGGACGCTCGATTCATAGGATTAGAGACGGAACTGAACATCACGTTGGAAGCGTTCGCTGGCCATCAAAGTCAGTTCCGCATTGTGGCGCCCAAGCAGCCACGGATGGTTTTCTGTGGCGATCACGAGTTGACACGGGAACAATGGCGAGCTTGGCGCGCAGACGACGGAGTCTGGGAGATTGAAGTAGACTTCGTTCATAGCCAGGCTCTCGAGACGTTCGCGGTGAAATTCTAAGGGTCGTTGTCAGAAACACAGTCTCAGCGGTAGTCTGCGGGGCTTTGACCCGTCTCACCAGTGCGGAGGATGAGGGTGTGGTCGAAGGTCAGACTGCAACGATCGAGTGGCCAAACACCGGCATCGACGGCCTCTTCGAGCCTGGTCGAGGTGCTGGGAGCACCGAGGAGGACGAACTGCCGGAGGACCCCGGCGTGCAGCAAGCAAAGCTCGTGATCGGCCGTCAGCGTTTGCTCAATAGACAACGTGCCCAAGGTCTCGAGTGTGTTTTCAATCAGCGGTATGGCCACACCGTCGACCTCCAGCACCCAATCGGTGAGGTCAATGTCTTCGCCGCTGCGGTTGACGATTTCGATGCCCGAGCTTTGGATGGTATGCATAACCAGCTCGGAGGCTGGTGCAACACGCCACGGCCTCGGGAAAGAGCAAGAATACCATTCGTCACTCGCCGCACTGACGTCGGGATTCACGCTCCCTGGGGTGCCGGCGACATAGTTGCCACCTTCTTCGATGGCCACTGGTTGCCAAGTGTCTGCGCCGTTTTCTGCGACTGAGCTGCGACTGAGGGCCTCATTCTCAAACGATGGTATGCGTGCGGTGGCCAACAGATCCGGCCACAACCCCGCGACTATCGCGGTGCGCGATAACGTCGCCGTGGTGGATCCAAAACGCACAAACGACAAAAACGCTTCGGCCTCCGCTGACACGTCGGTGCCGCCGGGCGCCAACAGCACCAGCTCGCCACCCAACACCAGGGGCCTTGCGTTGGCGAAGTAGACGGCGTTGTCCGCAGGAGTCGCGGGCGCTTCCACACCGAGGTGAACAACCAGGTAGGCATCCGCCTCCAGGTGCTGGTCCGCAAAGACAATACAACTCGGCAACTGGCACAGACGCACGCCAGCTAGGGAGATCGCCTCGAGAGAGGCGTTGTAGATTTCCACCCAGCTGCTCTCACCGTTGGTCCACAACTCATTGAGCTCGAGTGAAACGCGTGTCTCGGGGCAGAGACTCAAAGTGAGCTCTCGGTCGTCGTTTCCACGCGAGGGCGAAGCACATCCACAGGTCGCGGCGTCGCAGTTGTCGCTGTCAAAGACAACGGCCACGCCGTCTGGCATAGGAAATGGCAGGGCGGCAAAGGAGCCGGCCTGGGTGACGCCACGAGCCACCGCCCGGGCCACCCACGGCGAACTGAAAACCGTGGGATCCGCACCCCAGGCCACATAAGCCGCGACCTCACCGGTGTCATCAACCACGGCCAGCTCACCAAAGGACGCGTTGAGAGCGAGCTCGGCGATGTCGTAGGTACCGATAGAGGTGAGCTCGCCAGCAACAGTGATGCAGCTTGCGGCACCACACAGCGAGTAACCGGTGAGGTCTACCGTCTCATCGGTTTGCCGGGTGACAAGCTCGACAAACTGCGCGCTCGGCGCATCTGCCACGTAAATCTCGCCGATGACCAAAGGCGATATGCCTGGACGCTCCACAGGATCGGAGGCCGGACGACCGACACTGCTGCCGAACTCGCGGGTGTTGCAACCCACGACGCCGACCAGCACCGTCAAAATGAGAGATTGATTTTGCCGCATGGTGCGACAGCCATACCATTGCCACGACCGGCTAACAAACGGACAAAATCTCTCCACAATCTCTCCACCCGTGGCCTTTGGGACCGTCGCCAAAACAAAACCACCAAAAGAGGTCGTCCCGAAATGGTCGTCCCAAAGAAGTCGCCCCAAAGATGTCGCCCACCCAACTTCTTTTGCTTGACCTCAGTGTTCAGACGAGACACAAACATGTGTTTTCAATCATCTGTTTTCACTGACACGCTCAGCCGTTCGTCCAGGGCGGCCCAAGCAACCGGGGGTTCCATGAGACGTTTCATTATTGGTTTAACTGTGTGTGCATGCGCCTGCGCGCCGGAGATCGAGCTAGACGCTGGCGAGCTGGCCGACACGTTGGGCACGATGGACGGGCCGACGCTGGAGTTCGATCCAGGCAACGGTATCCTGCCGTCGCCCAACAATCTCGTCATCAACCCGGCCAATGGGATTGTTACCATACCGGAGCAGGCGTGCGAGACGCCGACCACCACGATGTTGCGCACCATGGTGCTCAACACCCTCGACGGCTTTGGCACCTACCAAGCCGCATCAACGGCCACTTTTACCGAAGAGTTCGACATCAGCTCCTTCACCGACGAGGCGATGTTCGATCGCGTCGTCTATATAAAGGTAGCTGACAAGGGTGTGCCCCTGACCATGCCGACAGCGGTCCCCTTTGTGGTCGTGGAAAGCCTGAAGGCTCGGCTCAATCCAGCCGACTGCACCGCGGCGCCCACCATGGTGCCCCAGGCGGCCATCGTGCCGACGATTCCACTCGACCCCAACTCCACCTATGCCATTGGCATCCGCGAGGGCGTGACCACAACGGATGCCGTTGAGTTC
>Ga0156400_1043_pt1 | contig 19161 bp, 17 predicted proteins | sample RifOxyA3_FD_108044 | JGI IMG/M metagenome (GOLD analysis project Ga0156400, IMG submission 108044) | Deltaproteobacteria bacterium RIFOXYA12_FULL_58_15
CAACCGCCGGGCAGTTGTCATCTTCGTCGCAAAGGCCATCAGCGTCAGGGTCTGGGCAACCACCGACCCACTCAATCCGTATCTGCAGGTAGGTTCCCGGTGCAGAGGAAACGCGGACACGCAGGGTGTGGTGGCCGCCCGAAAGAGGCAAAACCTCCTCGATCACGGTCGCCGACGAGGAGAATCGATCGGGTGCGATGGCCAACTCATCACTCAGATAGATCCACGCTGCGGAGACTCCAACGTTGTCTACGACTATTCGAGCGAGACCATCTTGGGGCATTTCAAACCCAAATGTGACGTCCGCAGGTCCCCCTTCCCGTCGGTCGACCCGCTGGGGGCCAAAGAGGACCAAATGTTCGATACTGCCGGTGGCAGTGGACTCGTGCTGGACGGCGAGATGCATTTCGATTGGTTCGTTGCGATTGCAGCCGCTCCAGAGGCCGACACAGACGAGGCACATGACCGACAACACCTGCCTGTCTATACGGCCGTTGCGGAACCAAACCCTGAGAACGGGCCACATCATGATCTGGATTGTAGTGTGGGACATGTGCGTCATCGGTTGCTCTACCTCATGCGTATCGACCCAACGGGGTGGATCTCAGCAGCTAGCGGAACCGTCAAGGCACCGGGGTCCTTTCAAGGAACCAGTGATCTGGTCAACTGTGAAGGAACGGAGCCGCAATGTAAAGGCGCTCCTTGCACATACGTCGGAGTCACGAGAACCAAATTTTCAGACTTCCAGACATCCTTGGGCAAATACTGCCTGTGGATCTGAATTGCGGATTTGCCTTTCAGAAATCCAACCGCGTTCGCAACGCTGAACTTGAGCGGGATGCTGAGGCACAAATGCACGTGATCCGACAACGCGTGTTTCTTAACCAACTCCATGTTTGCGCGGCCCCAATGCCACATCAATCGACTCGACTTCCTCTTCTTCTTCCTCGATAGCCTTGGGCCAACCACTGCGGCGCAAACGAGAAAGATCAGCCATGACCGCCGCAATACCCCAGGCAATGACCCGCGCCACCGTGAGATCGAGCTCAACCAAAGCCCTAATCGAGCCTTCCTTGATTCGGTCTTCCACCTTCCCAATCACCTCTTCGGTGTCGACCGTCGTCAACTTGGCGCGGAAGTACCGTTCCGTCGCTCGCTCCTCCGTCAGCAAGAACAGTTCGTTGCCGTCACCATCTCGAACCAACGCCTTGAATTGATCTTGCCCAGGCGCATCGAACTGGTCGCCAGTGCCCGGACGCAATAACTCGACGGTTGCATGGGTGGACCCGTCGGGTCCCCGAATTCGCGCGGTCTGCTGTCGCCGCCGCGGTGTCAGCGTATCTACGTAGGCGAGGATCTCTTGATTCTCTGCTGAGCGAAAAACGAAAAAACGAAATTCATTGTGCAGGGTGGTAACGCCCGTGGCGACCAGTTCATCGAACCAATAGACCGCGAGCTCCACGGGACTGAGGTCCCAATCACACTTGAGCACAAAACTGTGCATTCGCTCCATCGACTCGAGCACATCTCGGACGTGGCCTACCCCGAGTACCGTCTTCGGTGCCTTCGAATACCATCGGCGCAACTCGTAGGCGAGCTCACGGTCAAGTCCACCGTCCCGCCGCACTCGGCCCCAGGGAATGGCTGACTCCCGCATGCCAGAGCGCAACCTATCCGCCTCACACCCGAGTTGCCTCTCAAGAACGTGCAACACCCTGGCCCGGACGTTGTCATGAGGGCTCTTGCGAATGCCCGCAATGCCGTTGTCATCAGCCTGCAGCATGACACCGACGAAATCATAACCAATATCGTCACGAACGAGTCGTTCGGGGATCAACTGAGGAGCACCAAATGCACTCGATCCACGCATGGGCAGCTTGTCGTCACTGCCACCAAAGGTATCCGACCCGGTGGGGTTGCCCTGCGGATCATTGCCAAAGAGCAAGGCTCCCTTGAGTGGAACAGCACTCTCCGCCTGGCCAAAACTGTCCGCGCCCGTGGGATTGCCCTGAGGGTCATTGCCAAAGAGCAAGGCACCCTTGAGCGGATGCTTGCTGTCGGACTGACCAAAAGCCTCGGAACCTGTGGGATTCCCCTGAGGATCGTTGCCGAACAACAACGCGCCTCGCAATGGCGTGTCAGCACCGCCCGCACCAAAGGCCGCCGACCCAGTCGGTTTTCCGTCAGCATCCTCACCGAACGCTGCAGAACCTGTGGATTGAGAGGTGCCCCTTTCACTTTTGCGACGTGCCATTGTTTTATCCTACGGAGTCCCCACAGTCCCCACCAGCTGTTTGATTGAGGTGAAACCGTAGCGGCGCATGTATTCCAGCAATCCATCCCGCACGACCCCTGCGGCGTTGGGCTGCGAAAATGTTGCCGTTCCCACCTGGACGGCGTGAGCACCCGCTAAGATTAGTTCCAACGCGTCTTCACCGGTCGCAACGCCACCAATACCAATGAGAGGCAGACTCACCGCGTGTGCCGCGTCAAAGGTCATCTTGACAGCGATGGGGCGAAGCGCTGGTCCACTGAGGCCACCACCGCCGGCAGACAATCGCGTCACGCGCTTGTGCACATCAATGGCCATGGCCGGCATGGTGTTCCCTGTTGAGAGAGCGTCAGCCCCGGCATCGGCACTGGCACGAGCAACATCTGCGACCGAAGACGCAGGGGAGAGCTTCACCGCCACCCATTTCTTTGTCTTCTCTCGCACCGCCCTTGTGGCCATGGCACACCCTGCTGGGGTCGTACCAAAGGCGATGCCGCCCTCTTTTACGTTTGGACAGGAGAGATTGACCTCATATCCGTCCACGCCATCGACACCGTCGAGTCTCTCGACAAGTCGAGCGTACTCCCCCGCAGAAGTCGCGTAGAGATTGACGAATACCCTGCCACCGTGCATCTGCCGATAGCGCCTCAAAAAGGGCATCTTCTCGGATATGAAAGCCTCGACGCCAACGTTCTCCAAGCCGATGGCGTTAAGCATTCCTGACGGCGTTTCCCAAATTCGCGGTGGTGGATGGCCCCGACGCGGCTCCAAAGATATTCCCTTGGTGAAAATCGCCCCAACAGCGGACCAGTCGATCAACCGGTCGAGTTCCTCACCATAGCCGCATGTGCCGGAGGCCAAGCCGATGGGTGTCGGCCACTCGAGGCTGCCAAGCGTCACTCGGAGATTCACTTTCATTGCATCACTCACCAAATATCTCCGAAGCCAAATAAACAGGCCCACCCTCGCAGACGCACCGCCAATTGCCGGTCGCATCCTTGTGTGCACAACCGCGGCATACTCCAAAACCGCACCCCATACGCTCTTCGAGGCTTACCCAACAGTCGACGTCGCTCTTCCGAGCCACCTTAGCAACTGCCGCCATCATCGGCGTTGGACCGCAGGTGAAGATTGCGGCGGGCTTCGATTTTTCAAGCTCGCGCCGCAACAGATCGGCCACGGTCCCACGAAAACCGGCGCTGCCATCATCCGTGGCCACAGCTACATCCCCGCCCAATTCCCGCAGCGCATTGCCAAAACCCAAATCCGCAGAAGTGCGCACGCCGAAAAGAACACGGGTGTTGGCGGAATTCGCCAGGTGACCAAATGGTGCAGCGCCCACACCTCCCGCAACCAACCAACAATGACCCTTCACCCTCGGGAATGCGTTTCCCAAGGGTCCCAGCAGCACCACGGGTGTCCCAGGTTTGCTCTGCAAAAGCGATTGGGTGCCCTTGCCCACCGCCCTCACGAGCAAGGCAATATGGTTCGCACTCTGGGCGAGAAAATAGGAGAAAGGACGAAGTAACACACAGTCATGACGCCCTGGGGCCTCAACCATCACGAACTGCCCCGGGGAGACGTTGGCGCCGATGCCCTCTCCTTCAAAATCAACCCGCGCCAGATTCACACCGAGCGACTTCACTTCGGTCAGCCGAGCGCTTATCCGTTTCCTGAAATCGTTCACGTCGTTCGCCACTCCATCAACACCGCGTCAATGCCTTCGGTTTGGTAATATCCTCGCCGTCTCCCGACCTCGACAAAGCCAATGCCCCGATACAACTGCAGCGCGGCATCGTTATCCGCCCGCACTTCGAGAGTTATGCAGGTGGCGTGCAGCCTCTTCGCCCGCAGACAAAGGTGCTGCATCAGCTTTCTCCCTATCCCCTTGCGAAGGTGATGAGGGTCGGTGGCGACATACAAGAGCTGCAACTCATCTGCAACGTGCCAATAGACGAGCAGTCCGCGAATCTCTTCTTGCTCCGCGTCGTGTACCAAGACCTCAACGATCGACCACTCAATCTTGAACTCAGCAGCAATCGCGTCGGCATTCCAGCTTGCGTGAAGGCTGGTAGCAAGCATCCTCCCCAATGCGGGCAAGTCCGCCGGTACCGCACGTCTCATTGATTCACTTGCGACAGGCACGAGCTCACCCTCCAGAAAGATCGCCCGGACGCCCGAGACGGCGCAATTCGAGCTCACCATTCTCGCTAAGGACGCGCAGCTCCACACCCATTTTCAGTTCTGCGACCCATCGCATCAGGGCCTCAGCATATTGTTCCTTGTACTCTTCCGTTAGCTGCTCAGCCTCTCTTCCCGTCCGCCAGTTGCTCATCCGTTGTTCGATGTGCCGCGACGCCCGAATGTCACGCCGCAAGACATCGCGCAGCGCCGACGTCGAAATGTCGAACCGGCGCAGAAAGGCTTGATAGGCCGCCAGACTCCTGAACTTCTGGGAGAAGCGTTCGACCATTCGATCGACTTCGTCCTCAGAAACATCGATGCCGCCCAGTCGACGTGCTTGGGCAGCAATGACCAGTTGGTCGACAAGCGCCTTCTCCAGATAGTCGTTTAGAAACTCATCGGGGAGATCAGCAGCAGCGGCCTCCTCACCTGAGCGCAACACCAGAGCGATGCGCGCCTCGCGCAGCAGCTCGCTGTGGGTGATCACCTCTTTGTCCACAACGGCGATGACGCGGTCGACCAGGGTTCCGGGAGGAGCCGCGAAGATCATTGTGGTGACGACTGAGCAAATCATATTGCTGCGAGCTCACGCATTGCACGAACCAGCTCGTCACGCCCTTCCCCCGTTCGAGCTGAGCAGAGTATGGCCGTTCGCACCGGCACGCCGAGATCCTTCTCTATTCTCCTCGACTGTTGAATTCGTTGGTTCTTGGGAATGAGATCACTCTTGGTGATTACCAACAGCAGGCGTCGGCTGCTGCCCACAACCATCTCGGCAATGGCGCGGTCAGCCTCACTCACCCGCTCACGCCGCGCGTCCAACAGCTGCACGACGCCCAGGAGTCCCACTCGTTCCTTCAAGTAACCAGTCACCATGATGTCGAGACACGCCCGTTGCTTCTTTGACAACTTGGCGTAGCCATAACCCGGAAGGTCAACGAGAGCGAGCTCATCGTCCAACGAAAATACATTCAAGAGCTGCGTGCGGCCGGGCGTTCGGGACGTTCGCACCAGTTTGGGTTGCCGCAGGATTTCACCGAGGAGGGAACTCTTGCCCACGTTCGATCTGCCCGCAAAAGCTATCTCTGGCATGCCAAAATCGGGCATGCCGTTCGCAGAAGAGGCGGAGGTGAGAAACCGGCCGCGCATCCCTCAGGGTGTCTCGGGACTCTTCGTCGGTCCCTTCGTGGCGCGCGCCTCTTTGCCATGGCTGATTCGCGGCCACATCTTCTCGAAATCAAAGGGCTCGATACTCGGTGTCCCTTCGGTGTGGCATTGCATGCAATGAGCCGCCTTGGGATCGGTCAATCCCACCGCCCGCGCAAGCTCACGATCGCGCATGACGTACCGCCGATGATAGTACCTCCCAGGCCCGTGGCATCTCTCACATTGGACACCTGCGAAGCGTTTGTCGGTCTCCTCAGGCAGAGTGCTGTGGCAAGTGTTGCATTTGGCATCACCACGTTGCTCTTGCGAAAGCGATTTGTGAGCCTCGGCATGGGGCCCCTGAGCCCACTGCTTGTATTCCCACTCATGGCAGGTCTTGCAACGCTCGGCACCGATGTAGCTCTGAGCCCTGGCAGCCACTGCCACGAGCCCAACCACACAGGAAGTCACAAGAAGTGTCTTGGTTAACCGCATATTGCCATTAAGGCCGGATGGGAGTTGAGGTCAAGCAACCACCCTGGTTATTCGCCCACGGCTATCCCGGGAAGATTCGCAAGAAGCGGCCCTTCCCGCTCCTCCAGAGTCATTTCATACTCTTCGTCCTCTTCGAGAAGCTCGGGATCAACGACCGCATTGAGTTTGCTGTATCCATGCATGCCCGTCCCAGCAGGAATCAACCGCCCCATGATGACGTTCTCTTTCAGACCGCGAAGTCTGTCGGTACGTCCGGCCAGGGAGGCCTCCGTTAGAACCTTGGTCGTCTCTTGGAACGAGGAAGCCGAGATGAACGACTCAGTCGCAAGGGAGGCCTTGGTAATACCGAGCAGCATTGGCTCGCCAACCGCCGGTCGACCACCCTCGCCCATGATTCGTTCGTTTTCCTCCTCGAACAGCCGCTTTTCAACCTGTTCGTCAATCAAGAACTTGGTGTCCCCGACGTCCTTGACGCGAACTCGGCGCAACATTTGACGAACGATACACTCGATGTGCTTGTCGTTGATGCGCACGCCCTGCAACCGGTAAACCTCCTGGATTTCGTCGACCAGGTAGCGGCCGAGCTGCTTCTCGCCCATAACGCGCAAGATATCATGTGGGTTCGCGGCACCGTCCATCAACGGATCACCAGCGCGCACACGGTCCGATTCGTGAACCGTCAAGTGCCGGCCCTTGGGCACGAGATACTCAGCAGGTTCACCGACGTCTGGAACGATGACGACCTTGCGTTTGCCTTTCGCATCCTTGCCAAACTGCACCATGCCATCGATCTCGGAGATGAGTGCATGCTCCTTGGGCTTGCGCGCTTCAAAGAGCTCCGCAACCCGCGGAAGACCGCCCGTGATGTCCTTGTCTTTCGTCGTCTCGCGAGGAATACGGGCAATGACGTCGCCCGCTTCGACCGAAGCCCCCTCAGTCGTGGCAATATTGGCACTGATGGGCAAAAAGTACCGCGCATCGTGCTCGGTGCCCGGAATCTTCAGAGTCTGGTCATCGGCGGTCTTAATCGAAATCCGCGGACGGCTTTCCTTGTCCTTCGACTCAATGATCCTCTTGCGCGACAGACCCGTTACCTCGTCGAGTTGTTCTTGCATCGTGACGCCTTCAATGACGTCGCCGAACCCGACAATACCAGAGACCTCAGTAAGGATTGGCACTGCAAAGGGATCCCACTCACAAATCACCGCACCGGACTTGACCTGGGTGTGGTCCTGACAAGTGATCCGAGCACCATAGTTGACAGCATACCGCTCTCGCTCGCGACCGCCTTCATCGACTATGGCGATCTCGCCGTTCCGATTCATGACGACGATGGTTCCATCATTCTTGGTGACCGTATTGAGATTGATGTACTTCACCGTACCGTCGCCACGGGCTTCAAGAGTGGACTGCACTGCGCGACCGGAAGCGATACCACCAATGTGGAAGGTCCGCATGGTCAGCTGTGTGCCCGGCTCACCGATCGATTGTGCAGCAATGACACCCACCGCTTCGCCAAGGTTCACCTTGTGCCCTCGTGCAAGGTCGCGACCGTAGCACTCGATGCAAACACCGCGCTTCGCCTGACAGGTAAGCGGTGATCGGACCCTGACCCGACGAATCGGAGAATCATTGATGACCCGCACCTTGCTCTCGTCGATCTCCTCGCCCGCTGCAACAATAACCTCGTCCGTGTGGGGATGAATGATGTCCTCGAGAGCAACGCGACCCAAGATGCGATCGCCGAGAGGCTCAATCACTTCGCCGGCCTCAACCAACGCCTCGATCTCAATACCGTCGAGAGTACTGCAGTCAAAGATTGAGACCACCGCATCTTGCGCGACATCCACCAACCGCCGCGTGAGATAACCGGAGTTGGCTGTCTTCAGAGCCGTATCCGCCAAGCCCTTGCGCGCACCGTGAGTGGAAATGAAGTACTGCAAAACAGACAAGCCTTCGCGGAAGTTGGCGGTGATTGGTGTTTCAATAATTTCGCCCGAAGGCTTGGCCATCAAGCCGCGCATACCGGCCAGCTGTTTAATCTGCTGGCGTGAGCCACGAGCACCCGAGTCAGCCATGATGAAAATCGGGTTGAAAGATGGCATACGCCGCTCTTGCCCGTCTTCGCTGGTCACCATCTCGGTGCTGATCTCATTCATGAGCTCACCTTCGAGCTCTTCAGCAACCCGCGACCAAATGTCGATAACCTTATTGTATCGCTCACCGTCGGTAATGAGACCTTCCGTATACTGGTTATCGATCTCTTGAACCTGTCGCTGCGCCCCATCGATGAACTGTGGTTTCTTTTTGGGGATATGCATGTCCTGTATGGAAATGGAGATCCCAGCGAACGTCGCATTGTTATAACCCAGAGTTCGCAGATGGTCGGCCAACAAGACGGTGGCCTTCTGGCCACAGCGCCGATAACAGGCATCAATGAGCGCGCCGAGAGCTTTCTTGTCCATAACCTTATTGACCAGGCTAAAGGGAAGCTCTTTGGGCACAATCTCATAAAGGAGCAGCCGGCCAACGGTCGTCCGCACCTTCTCCAAGCCCAATTTACAATCAATGGCAGCCTGAAGTGCCACCGCCCCGTGGTCGTAGGCAGCGCGAACCTCGTCAGGCCCCGAGAACCGCATGCCTTCGCCCTTCGCAAAGGCACGCTCACGGGTCATGTAATAACAACCGAGGACGATATCCTGACTGGGCACAATAATTGGCCTGCCGTTGGCGGGGCTGAGAATGTTGTTGGTCGACATCATCAGCACGCGCGCCTCAAGCTGCGCCTCCACGGAGAGCGGCACGTGGACGGCCATCTGATCGCCGTCGAAGTCAGCGTTAAACGCGGTGCACACCAAGGGGTGCAGTTGTATTGCCTTGCCTTCAATGAGAACCGGCTCAAATGCCTGGATACCCAAACGGTGCAAAGTTGGAGCCCGGTTGAGAAGCACGGGATGCTCGCGAATGACCTCATCGAGGATATCCCAAACCTCCGGCTTCTCCTTCTCCACCATCTTCTTGGCACTCTTGATGGTGGTCACATACCCACGCTCTTCAAGCTTGTTGTAGATGAACGGTTTGAACAGCTCGATGGCCATGACTTTGGGCAGACCGCACTGGTGCAGCTTGAGCTCCGGCCCCACAACGATGACAGAACGACCGGAATAGTCGACACGCTTGCCGAGCAGGTTCTGACGGAACCGCCCCTGCTTGCCCTTGATCATGTCTGACAAGGACTTCAGCGGTCGTTTGTTCGGGCCGGTAATCGTCTTGCCACGACGGCCATTGTCGAACAATGCGTCAACCGCCTCCTGCAACATCCGCTTTTCGTTGCGGATAATGATCTCAGGCGCGTTCAACTCTTGAAGTCTCTTGAGGCGGTTGTTGCGGTTGATCACGCGACGATAGAGGTCATTGAGATCCGAGGTGGCAAAGCGGCCACCATCCAGCGGCACCAAGGGCCGCAGATCTGGCGGCAATACCGGAATGACCTCCAACATCAACCACTCTGGACGATTCTGTGAGCCCCGAATCTGCTCTGCAACCTTGAGACGCTTGGCGTATTTCTTCCGCTTCGCTTCCGAGTTGGTCTCGAGCATCTCCTTGCGCAGTGATATGCACATCGCTTCAATGTCGACTGTTCGCAGCAACTCGCGAATGGCCTCGCCACCCATGCCTGCCTGAAACGCATCAGGGCCATAGAGGTCGACGGCCTCTTGATGGTCGTCCTCGGTCATAAACAGACCGCGTTCGAGACCTGTCTCACCGGGGTCGGTGACAACGTATGACTCGCAATAGAGCACCTTCTCGAGCTCTTTGAGGGTCATATCGAGCACGCAACCGATCCGAGAGGGCAAAGAGCGCAAAAACCAAATATGCGCCACCGGCGTCGCCAAATTGATGTGTCCGAGTCGCTCGCGGCGAACCTTCGACTGGATGACCTCGACACCGCACTTTTCGCATACGATGCCACGGTGCTTCATCCGCTTGTACTTGCCGCAATTGCACTCATAGTCTTTTACCGGGCCAAAGATCTTGGCGCAAAACAACCCGTCCCGCTCTGGCTTGAAGGTCCGATAATTGATCGTTTCCGGCTTCTTAACCTCGCCGTGCGACCACTCGCGGATCTTGTCGGGACTTGCGATCGCCAAATGAATCGCATTGAAATTTTCTGGATCCTTGGGTTTCTCGAAGAATGAGAAAATATCCTTCACGAGAAGCTCCTTTGTTCGGCAAACGCGACCTCGCGCCGCTCAAACCTTGCGCACACAGTTATTTCGACCAACTCCAACAGTGGCTCATGCTCACTAATTGGGAGTTGGCGCCGGACCCTTGTCCTCTTCAATCAGCTCAATATCGAGGCAGAGCGCCTGCAGCTCTTTCATCAAAACCTTGAACGATTCAGGAATGCCACATTCCAGAACGTTCTCACCCTTAACAATTGCCTCGTACATCCGCGTCCGTCCAACCACGTCGTCAGATTTGACAGTCAAAAACTCTTGAAGCGCATAGGCAGCCCCATAAGCTTCCATTGCCCAGACTTCCATCTCACCGAGTCTCTGACCGCCGAACTGCGCCTTGCCACCCAACGGCTGTTGGGTAACCAGCGAGTATGGACCTATGGAGCGAGCGTGGATCTTGTCGTCCACCAAGTGGTGAAGCTTGAGCATGTACATAATGCCCACCGTCACATCCTGATCGAACGGCTCGCCCGTCTTGCCATCAAAGAGGACTGTCTGTCCTCGCGACGGCAAGTTCGCCTGTTCAAGGACCTCTTGAATCTCAGCTTCGTGCGCACCCTCAAAAACGGGCGTCGCAATGTGAATGCCGTCTTTGAGCTTGCCCACAAACTTGCTCAGGTCCTTGTCGGTCATCTTATCGATGAGCTCTTTTTGCTCATCGGCACCGTACACACGCTTGAGTTCCTTGCGGAGGCGATCGGCGTTGAAGTTCGCGTCGATGTGTTCCTGCAAGGCCATGCCTATATGACGGGCCCCCCATCCAAGATGTGTCTCGAGAATCTGCCCCACGTTCATGCGGCTGGGAACACCGAGTGGATTGAGAACAATGTCCACCGGGGTGCCGTCCGCATTGTACGGCATATCTTCGATCGGAAGAATCCGCGAAATGACGCCCTTGTTACCATGGCGTCCGGCCATCTTGTCGCCGGTCTGCAGCTTACGCTTGATGGCGAGATAGACCTTGACCATCTTGATGACGCCTGGTGCTAGCTCGTCACCCTTCTTGAGGCGAGCTATCTTGTCACCAAATTTCATTTTGACCAAAGCCACCCGCTCATCGACCGATTGAAGAATCTGGTCAATGCGCTCTTCGGCCTTGGCGTCGCCGATGCGCACTTCCTTGAGGTATCGATTGCGAATGCTGTCGAACACCTCCTGATTTACCACATCGCCTTTCTTCAGCAACACCTCGCCACGGTCATCCACAACACGGTTGTTGACGATGTTGTTCTTCAGGAGCGCGAAGATCTTTCGTCGGGCGCTTTCTTGGACGATCTTGATCTCATCATTCTGATCCTTGAGCAAGCGAGCTTCCTGCTCTTCCTCGATCGCCTGTGCCCGCTCATCTTTGTCAATGCCCTTGCGAGCGAAGACCTGAGCACCGATCACGGTGCCTTGCACACCTGGCGAAACCCGAAGGCTCGTGTCGCGAACGTCGCCGGCCTTCTCCCCAAAGATTGCCCGAAGCAACTTCTCTTCAGGCGAGAGCTGCGTCTCACCCTTGGGAGTGATCTTGCCGACCAAAATATCGCCCGATTTCACCTCGGCACCCATACGCACAATGCCGGCTTCGTCGAGGTCCTTGAGAGCCTCCTCGCCCACATTGGGAATGTCACGAGTGATCTCTTCTTTGCCGAGCTTGGTGTCGCGGGCGATGCACTCGAACTCTTCGATGTGAATCGATGTATAGAGGTCTTCCTTGACAACGCGTTCAGAGATGAGAATCGAGTCCTCAAAGTTGTACCCACCCCAAGGCATGAATGCGACCAGCAGATTGCGTCCAAGGGCGAGTTCACCATGGTCGGTTGCTGGGCCGTCCGCAATGCAGTCGCCCGCCTTGACACGATCGCCGCGGCGAACGATTGGCTTCTGATTCATGCAGGTGTTCTGATTCGACCGCTGGAATTTGACGAGGTTATAGATATCAACCTCTTCCGCAACATCGGTCGAGGACGCGGGGGTGTCCGCGCGAACGACGATGCGCGTAGCGTCCACCGACTCAACGACGCCGTCACGACGGGCCACAACCGTGACACCTGAGTCATGGGCGACGTTCTTCTCCATGCCCGTACCAACCAATGGAGCTTCGGTGCGCAACAGAGGCACCGCTTGGCGCTGCATGTTCGAACCCATCAAGGCGCGGTTGGCGTCGTCGTTCTCCAAGAATGGGATAAGAGAGGTCGCCACTGAAACCAACTGCTTGGGCGAGACGTCCATGAGCGTGATCTCGTCCGGGCGCACCATGATCGTGTCACCGGCTCGCCTGCAGGCGACCAGTTGATTAGCAAACCTTCCGTTCTTGTCGAGCTCCGCATTCGCCTGAGCAATGACGTGTGGTTCTTCCTGCAACGCAGAGAAGAATTCAACCTCAGGGGTCACCTTGCCATCGGCCACCTTGCGGTATGGCGTTTCAACGAAACCATACTCGTTGACTCGGGCGTAGGTTGAAAGAGATGCGATGAGGCCGATGTTCGGACCTTCAGGCGTCTCGATTGGGCAGATGCGGCCATAGTGAGTCGGGTGCACGTCGCGAACTTCGAAACCGGCACGCTCTCGGGTCAAACCACCCGGTCCGAGTGCAGACAAACGCCGTTTGTGTGTCACCTCAGAAAGTGGATTTGTCTGATCCATGAACTGAGACAGCTGCGACGACCCAAAGAACTCCTTGATCACCGCCGACACCGGTTTGGCATTGATCAAGTCATGAGGCATGAGCGTTTCAATCTCTTGCAGGCTCATACGCTCCCGGATGGCACGTTCCATACGCACCAACCCCACACGAAACTGATTCTCCAGTAACTCGCCAACAGAGCGAACGCGCCTATTACCGAGATGGTCAATGTCGTCGACGGTGCCTTTGCCGTTCTTCAAATCCAACAGGTAGCGTACCACTTCGAGAATGTCGCGCTTGGTCAGCACGCAATTGTCGATGGGCTCGTCGATGCCGAACTTGTGGTTCAGCTTGAGACGTCCAACCCGCGACAAATCGTAGCGCTCTGGCACAAAGAACAGTTTTTCAAACAGATCACGAGCGGTCTCGAGGGTTGGCGGGTCACCAGGGCGCAAGCGCCGATAGATCTCGAGGATGGCATCGTCTTCATTGTCCACCTTATCGACCAACAGCGTGTCGCGAAGGTAGGAACCCACATTCAGGCCGTCGATAAACAGCACTTGGAACTCGTTGACGCCGGCCTCCCGCATCATCTCGATCTTTTCGGCGGTGACCGTTTCATTGGTCTGCAACAGCACCTCACCCGTGGCGCGGTCAATGACATCTTCGGCGCTCACCGTTGCAAGTCTGCCCTCAGAGCCAATGACATCCTCTTCGTCCACGGAGATCCGCTTGATCTTGAGCTCTTGAATCTTTTTGATCGCGGACCGGGTGAACTTACGATTCTTGCGCACGATGATGTCGCGGGTATCAGGGTGCTTGATGTCACGAGTCGCGCGCTGACCAAGAAGCAGACTGATATTGACCGACTTCTCGTACTTGCCCTTGCTGACAATGTAGATAGTCTCTTTGTCGTAGTAGTAGTCGAGCAGGTCCTTGGCCGAATACCCCAAAGCCTTGAGCAGCACCGTCGCGGGCAGTTTGCGCCGCCGGTCGATGCGAACATGCAGGATATCTTTGGGGTCAAACTCGAAATCGAGCCAGGACCCACGGTTCGGAATAATGCGAGCCGAGTGCAACAGCTTGCCACTGCCGGCGGCCTTCGTCTTGTCTTGATTGACAAAGAAGAAGGCACCAGGACTGCGGTGCAACTGTGACACAATGACCCGCTCGGTACCGTTAACAATGAAGGTACCATGCTCGGTCATCAACGGGATCTCGCCAAAATAGACGTCCTGTTCTTTGACCGAACGGATCGATTGTTGCCCCGTGACTTCGTCCTTCTCCCACACAATCAACCGAATCCACACCTTCATGGGTGCGGCAAATGTCATACCGCGGGAGTGACATTCGTCTACGTCATATTTGGGAGTGTCGATCTCATACTTCACGAAGTCCAACGAAGCACTTTCGTTGAAGTCCTTGATCGGAAACACCCGGCGAAAGACGGCCTGCAGACCGACATCTTCCCGTTTGTTCGGGTCAACACCGAGTTGCAAGAACTTACTGTAGCTTCGCTTCTGGATCTCGATCAGGTTGGGTATCCCAATCAAGGGGGACATCTTGGCGAAACTCTTCCTGATACGGAAGTTGTCTTGAACGAGAGAAGCCATGGCTTCAATGCTCCTTGGGCTGTGACATCCCTAAACCCACAGTAGCAACTGGGGGTCGCTTGCAAGACTGCATCAGCACACGCATGCCCAGCCGAGGAGATAGCCCCGGCTGGGCAATTGAGTGTCTGAACAGGGCGGCGGCAAACCTCGACGTCGCTGGCCGATTTGCCAACTTCGCAGAGGGCCGACGGTCGGCCAGTGAAAGGCTTAAGGCCTCGCGCACAGGCTTAGGCCTTGACCTCCGCTTTGGCACCAACGGCTTCGAGCTTCTTCTTGAGCTCTTCAGCCTCGTCCTTGGGCAAGCCTTCCTTGATTGCCTTCGGAGCGCTATCCACCAAGTCCTTGGCCTCTTTGAGACCGAGGCCCGTGGCCGCGCGCACTTCTTTGATGACCTGAATCTTGTTTGCGCCAACCTCTGAGAGAATGACGTTAAACTCTGTGGGTTCTTCCACAGCCGCTGCTGCCGCAGGTGCTGCCATCATCATGGTGCCGCCTGCTGCTGCCTCGAGTCCATGCTCATCCTTTAGGTAATCACCCAACTCTTTTGCTTGGAGAAGGGTCAAGCCGACGATCCTGTCGCCAATGTCCTTGATATCCTTGTTCCATTCGCGTGCTGCCTCTGCCATCACTAGCTCCTTCAAGCGATTCGGTCTTCTTATGTACCGACTAATAAACGTTTGACTCAGTCAGCGTCAGGCTGCTGCGTCTGCTTTGGTCTCGAGCGCGCCGACAATGCGACCCGCAGGACTCTTAATTTGTCCGATGAGCCCACCGGCAACGCCGAGGACCATACCCACCACCCGAGCCTGCAATTCTTCGCGGCTCGGCATCTTCGAGAGGCTTTCGGCCTCTGCCGGTGAGATCGGTTTTTGGTCAAACACACCACCTTTTACCCTGATGTGTTTGCAGTCTTTGAGGAACTCAAAGGTCAACTTTGCTGGCGCGACTGGATCCACAAAGCCGAGCACCACACCCGTGGGTGTGCCCTTGAGACATGCGCCAGCGCCCTCGAAGCTGGTGCCGGTCATCGCCCGCTGCACCAGGGTGTTCTTGACCACTCGGTAGCCAACTTGACTCTCACGCAACTTGCACCGAAGGGAGTTGGCCTCTTCCACTGTCATACCCGTGAAATCGAGAAACAACACCGTCTGTGCCCGACCCAGGTCGTTCTTGAGTTGATCGACCAATTCTGTTTTCTGCGTACGGAACATCGCTTACCCCTTCACCAATTCCTGGGCCTTGGCGGCGTCGATCTTGATGCCTGGTCCCATCGTGGTCGACAACGAAATCGACTGCAAATAGATACCCTTTGCGGCCGCAGGCTTGGCCTTAACGATCTGCTCGATCAGCGCAACGAAGTTGCCCTTGAGTTTGTCGGAAGCGAAGCTCAGCTTGCCGATGGGAGCATGAATAATTCCCGCCTTCTCGACTCTGAATTCCACCGCACCCGCTTTCTGCTCCAAAACAGCCTTGCCGACATCCTTGGTCACCGTTCCTACCTTGGGATTCGGCATCAAACCACGTGGTCCAAGCACCTTGGCGATCGGACCCACTTTGGCCATCATGTCAGGAGTCGCAATGGCGCGATCAAACTCCACCCAGCCGCCCTTGATCTTCTCGATGAGTTCCTCACTGCCCACAAAGTCAGCGCCCGCATCCTTCGCTTCTTGCTCTTTCTCGCCCTTGGCAAACACCAACACCCGTACATTTTTGCCAGTACCGTGCGGTAGACGAACAACACCGCGAACCATCTGATCCGATTGGCGTGGATCAACGCCCAACTTCAACGCAACATCGACCGACTCGTCGAATTTGGCTTTTTTAAGTCCCGCGAGGACTTCCAAAGCCTCATCGACATCATATCGCTTGCTACGGTCGACCTTGCCCTGGTTTTCAACCAGACGCTTTGCCTTTTTCATCCAACTCTCCACGCAGTCCAAACGGCCCGAAGGAGCCTCCTGCACATTTCTGTGTTTTGCCACACAGTGAAATCTACATTAGCCAACAACCTCGATGCCCATGCTCTTCGCCGTGCCTTCAATGATGCGCATGGCACCGCCAATGTTCTTGGCGTTCAGGTCGGGCATTTTGATCTTGGCGATCTCCTCGACCTGTTTCTTCGTCACACTACCAACCTTCTGCCGATTGGGTTCCTTGGCACCCGCCCCTGGCTTTTTGGTCACCTTCATCCCCGCAAACTTCTTGAGCAAGATCGAGGCCGGTGGCGTCTTGGTGATGAACGAATAAGAGCGATCCGCATAAACCGTAATCACCACAGGAATGATCAGCTCTCCCTCTTTTTGGGTGCGAGCATTGAAGTCCTTGCAGAACCCCATAATGTTGACACCATGCTGGCCAAGCGCCGGCCCTACCGGGGGCGACGGGTTCGCCTTGCCAGCAGGAATCTGCAATTTAATCTGTGCCATTATCTTCTTTGCCATGGTCCTGCCTCTTTCACGCCGCCAGTCTCTGCTGGGGAGTTCGCGACCGATACCGTTTAAACGGCGGTCACGCTTTCTCTACTTGTACAAACTCTAATTCCACGGGTGTCGAGCGACCGAAGATCGACACCAAAACCCGAACCCTTCCCTTCTCGGCGTTGACTGCGTCAACAACCCCATTGAAGTTCTGGAACGGCCCGTCCACAACACGCACATTTTCACCGTCCTCAAACTGCACACGTGGTTTCGGTTTGAGGGTACCTTCATCGATCTGCCGGGTAAGGCGACGTACCTCGACCTCCGGAATCGACGGGGGTTTGGTCGCACTGCCAACAAAACCCGTGATCTTAGGCGTCGCTTTAACCAAGTGCCAAGTCTCATCCGTAAGATCCATCTGAACCAGCATGTAGCCTGGAAAGAACTTGCGTTTCGTCGTCTTCTTCTGCCCACCCTTGCCGAGCTCCATCACATTCTCGGTGGGAATGAGCACCTCTCCGAAAAACTTATCCAAGTTGTATTGCTTGATGCGCTCTTCGAGAGACTTCTTCGCACGGTTCTCGTATCCCGAATAGGTGTGGATGACATACCACTTGAAGTTCGGGTTCTCACCGACTTCTTCGCCAGCTTCAGCAGCAGCGTCTACTTTTGCATTCGCCTCTGTCACCGACTCAGACCCCGCCTCTGACTCCGCGCCGGCCACTTCCGGTTCAGTCCCGTTGTCTTGGTGTGTCATTGACGTGTCCACAGTGCCCTTCCAGTCATCATTACCAAAAGTTCAGAAAGCCTCACGAGCCAGCCGCAACGTCACCCGTTCCGATGCCCAACACCAGGTTGGTAAGCCACAACCAGACAGCGTCAAATGCACCTAGTCCAATCGAGCAGATTACAACGGTTGCCAACACCACCACCGTGGCGTTGCCAGTCTCTTCGCGACTCGGCCAGGTCACCTTGGACATCTCCTCGGCGACTTCCATCGCAAGGGCAAATGTTCGTTTGTGCACAAAGCAGAACACCCCTGCGGCCAACGCAATGCCGTAGCCCATAACTGTTGTGAGCGGCAAATCGCGCGACAAGATTGGCGGATCGTCTATGCCAAAGTAGCCGAAACTCCACCCAAGAATGTGCGCGAGCGGGAACGCGACAACGATCGCCAACACCACGATGCCCACTACTACGAATCTTTGTCTCGCAAGCATCAATCACCCCACACGAGTTTGGCAGGCCAGGAGGGATTCGAACCCCCAACATGCGGTTTTGGAGACCGCCGCTCTACCAATTGGAGCTACTGGCCTGTACAAAGTCATCTCAATTCCCATCGCAAAAAATCAGACCAACCACTCTACCAATTGGAGCTACTGGCCTGTACAAAGTCATCTCAATTCCCATCGCAAAAAATCAGACCAACCACTCTACCAATTGGAGCTACTGGCCTGTACAAAGTCATCTCAATTCCCATCGCAAAAAATCAGACCAACCACTCTACCAATTGGAGCTACTGGCCTGTACAAAGTCATCTCAATTCCCATCGCAAAAAATCAGACCAACCACTCTACCAATTGGAGCTACTTTGGCCTTTCCAAAAAACAAGTTTCATTCCCATCCAAAAAACAGCTAGCAAAACATCAGACCAACCACTCTACCAATTGGAGCTACTACCACTTGGAGCTACTTGGCCTTTCCAAAAACAAGTTTCATTCCCATCAACAAAACAGCTAGCAAAACATCAGACCAACCACTCAAGCTTTGTTTCAATTCCCATCCTAAAAAACAGCGTGCCCGAAACCGCAAAAAACAAGCGCGCCTAAAACCACAAAAAACACACTTCGACAAGTGAAACACGGCCTATCACCCCCGAAAAGGGTAACTGGCCACGTTCGTCGCGTTGCAGCCAAGGACTGCTGGGATCAAGGGTTACTTGATCTTCGTCTCCTTGTGCAGCGTATGTTTCCTGTCGAAGGGACAATACTTTTTGAACGAAAGCTTGTCCGTCGTTGTCTTCCGATTCTTCGTCGACGTGTAGTTGCGCCTTTTGCACTCAGTACACTCGAACGCAATGAGCTCTCTCACGGCCATGACTTACTCCACGATGTCTGCAACAACACCAGCGCCAACTGTGCGACCACCTTCACGGATGGCGAACCGAAGCTCTTTTTCCATC
>Ga0156400_1036_pt2 | contig 18803 bp, 11 predicted proteins | sample RifOxyA3_FD_108044 | JGI IMG/M metagenome (GOLD analysis project Ga0156400, IMG submission 108044) | Deltaproteobacteria bacterium RIFOXYA12_FULL_58_15
CCAGCAACAAGGGCTCCACGCCGAGCCGCTTGCAGGTTATCGCCGCCGCCACACCGGCGGGACCGGCACCGATGATGGCTACGCCTTGGTTGGACATCGTGTGAGAATCTCTACCGTGCTCATGGGAATCGCCACGCTGTCGGCGAGTCCCAAAAGGGCGCCGACATGCAGTTCCTCGGTACTCGAGGCGGTCGCATCGACAGGTACGTAGACTTCGAAACCACGGCAGAAGGCGGCTCTCGCAGTGGTGTCACAACACATGTGGGTGAGAACTCCGGTTATGAGAACCTGCTCGACCTTCTTTTGTCGCAAGGTGGATTCGAGTTGTGTCCCTAGGAATGCGTCATAGGTGATCTTGCGGAAGATGGGCTCACTTGGAAGGGGCTCCAGCGCCCCAATGATCTGGGCCTGTGGCTCGTTGCAATCGATGTGATCGGAGAAAAAGCGCCCGAGCATACCCAAGTCGTGTGCGCCCTTGTGGCAGTGCTGGGTGTAGACGACCAGGGCACCATGGTGTCGCCAGACTTTGATGAGCTTAGCAATTCGCGGCACAATGGCAGCCGTTGCTGGCAGATAACATCGCCCCCGTGCGGCGGCAAAATACCGTAGCATGTCGATTACCAACAATGCCGATCGTGACAAATCCAGTTGCAATTGTGGCCGCGGCGCAACCGCTTGACGAATGCGGTCGAGCCACAAGTGCGATTTGGCCTCGATGGTGTCTTCGCTGACATAAGCCGACGAGTGCATGCGGGGTCTCTAGCTCAGCTCGTCTTGCCTTCCAAGGGTTCGAAGAGGACTTCCACCGTTGTCCCATCCAATCTCACGAACTCGACTTGGCTCGCGCAAAACTACATTTGTATGCGCCTCCCGCCTTTGTCATACTCCGGGCTTGTCTACGGCTGGAGTTACCATGTTACGGTCAGTGATCGTCGCGATATTCACCTCGTTGGTTTCTGGCACCGCCTACGCCTCCGGTGGAGGTGAGGGGGTGCCCCTTGGACTTCGCGTACCACTCTGGAGCGTTTTGCCGTTCGCGGCGATGCTGCTCTCCATTGCGGTTCTGCCGCTGGTTGTGCCGAGATGGTGGCACAAGAACCTCAATCGGGCACTGGTGGCGTTTCTGCTCGGGGTGCCGATAGCCATCTGGATGTCGGTGCTCGATTTGACGGAGGTTCTACACATCGCCCATGAGTATATTGCCTTCATCATTCTTCTTGGCTCCCTGTTTGTCATCTCCGGTGGCATTGTCGTGCGTGGCACCCTCGCGGGGACACCGGGCGTCAACACCGTTCTTTTGGCCATCGGTGGTGTCCTTGCCTCGTTTGTGGGTACCACGGGGGCCGCGATGTTGCTCATTCGCCCGCTGCTGCGTGCCAACGAGCTTCGCAGCCGTAAGTCCCATGTGGTGGTGTTTTTTATCTTCATCGTCGCCAACATTGGCGGCCTGTTGACCCCCCTTGGTGATCCACCTCTGTTTCTCGGTTTTCTTCGTGGCGTGCCATTTACTTGGACCTTCTCCTTGGTTCCCGAGTGGGCATTGATGCTGGGGATGTTGTTGGTAGTGTTCTACATCATGGATTCCACCATGTTTCGCAAAGAGGATCTTGGGACGCCCGGCGACCTCAATGGGACCTCGGTCCAGCACAAGATCCCCATCGGCATCGACGGCAAGGTCAACTTCATCTTTCTCGCGGGCGTGGTTCTCACCATTCTCGTGTGTGGTTACACCCACCCGCCTATCGGTGTGCAGGAGGCCTGCATGCTGTTGATGGCGGGGTTATCATTGGTCTTTACAGAGAAGGAGTTGCGCAAGGATAACAGCTTCAGCTGGGAACCCATCGTCGAGGTAGCGGTGGTCTTTGCGGGCATTTTTGCCACGATGATTCCGGCGTTGGCCATTCTCAACGCCCGCGGCTCGGAGCTCGGGTTAACTGAGCCGTGGCAATTCTTTTGGAGCGCCGGATTGTTGTCCTCATTTCTCGACAACGCTCCGACCTATTTGACTTTCACAGCGACTGCGAGCGGCTTATTGGGCACCAGTGCCAGTCACCTCAATCAGTTGATAAGCTGTATGCCTCTCGAAGGTTGTGCCAACGCCTGCGCTGCCTGTGGGCCAGACGTAGTCAACGAACGGGGTGTCCTGCTTCTGCGTGCGATCTCCCTCGGTGCCGTATTCATGGGTGCCAATACATACATTGGTAACGGTCCCAACTTCATGGTCAAGGCTGTGGCAGAACAGGCCGGCGTCAAGATGCCGTCCTTCTTTGGCTACATAATCTACAGCGTCCTCTTGTTGTTCCCGATGTTTGTGATTGTCACCTTCGTGTTTCTCGTCTAGCGATGCCTGACTATCGGAGTCTTCCAGCGGTGAACGTGCTGGTCGCCCACCCGACCCTCAGGGCCGCTCTCGCCGAGAGTGGACGGGAAGCGGTCATCGTGGCGGTGCGCAAAGCACTCGCGAGGGGTCGCGAGCGTATCGCCGAGGGCGGGGCATCACCTTCAATAGAGAGCTTGGCTGCCGATGCGGTGGCTTCTCTTGGCGTTCGGCCGACACTCTATCGTCAGGTCATCAACGCCACCGGTGTCGTGTTGCACACCAATCTCGGAAGGGCACCACTGCCCGATGTGGCGTGGGAGGCGATGGCGGCGGCACGAGACTATTGTGACCTCGAGATGGATCTCGCCCACGGAAAGCGCGCTTCGCGGCTGCGCGGGATTGTGGAGCCTCTCGTGGAAGTGACAGGGGCCGAGGATGGCATGGTGGTCAACAACAATGCCGCCGCTGTTCTGCTCGGCCTTGCCGGTTTGGCCGGCAAGGGGGCGACCGCAATATCCCGCGGCCACATGGTCGAAATCGGCGGGGGGTTCCGATTGCCTACGATCATGGAGGCGAGCGGCAGCCCGTTATTGGAAATCGGAACGACCAACCGAACTCACCTCGCCGATTACCGTCAAGCAATCGATGACGGTGCCAAGTTGATTCTTCTGGTTCACCGTTCCAACTTTGTCATGTCTGGCTATGTCAGTGAGCCTGACCCCGTCGAGGTGATCGCCCTTGGTCGGGAACAGGGTGTGGCGGTGATGCTCGATCTGGGAAGTGGGGCGTTGAGGAAGACCACCGATTGTGGGCTTCCCGAAGAACTCACGGTTCAACGAGCTGTCGAGTTCGGTTTTGATGTCGTCTGTTTCTCGGGTGACAAACTGCTAGGAGGTCCACAGGCCGGATACCTGGTGGGAAGCCACGCGGCGATTCAGCGTTTCCGCCAGCACCCGTTGGCTCGCGCCCTGCGGTGCGACAAGTTGCAGTTGGCTGGGTGCGTGGCGACTCTCGAGCTTTACAACCGTGGCGAGGCGGACCGACAGATCCCCATATGGCAGATGTTAACCGCTGAGTCTGGAGAGCTTAGGGCTCGGGCACAGGCGTGGTGCCAGGGGATCGGCATAGGCGAAGTGGTCGACGCTGTGGATGCGGTGGGTGGAGGTTCCCTTCCTGACGGCCATCTTGCGGGGGTCGCATGGGCCCTTAGATGGGATGATGCCGAAGTCTTGCTCGGCAGGCTGCGTGGTGGTGAGCCCGCAGTTATTGGTCACATCGTCGATGACCGGGTACTTCTGCATCCCCGCACCGTCATTCCGCGTCGGGATGATGAGGTGGTCCGAGCGGTGCGATCCGCGTTGGCACTGTGAGCCCAGTGGGATGAACAACCGTCACATAGTACTCGGAACAGCCGGCCACATTGATCATGGCAAGACCGCATTGGTGCGCGCTCTGACAGGAGTGGACACAGACCGCCTACCTGAGGAGAAGCGTCGGGGAATTACCATCGAGCTCGGATTTGCACCTTGGCGAATTGATGATGAAATTGAGGCCAGCATCATTGATGTTCCAGGGCACGAGCGGTTGGTTCGAACCATGGTTGCCGGTGCTTTCGGAATGGACCTGGCGATGTTGGTAGTCGCCGCGGACGACGGGGTGATGCCGCAGACTCGAGAGCACCTCGATGTTCTGCACTTGCTCGGCGTGCCTGCGGGCCTGGTGGTGCTGAGCAAGTGTGACCTGGTGGATGCAGATCTCTTGGAACTCGTCGAGGAAGATGTGCGGGAGACCTGTCGCGGTACCGTTTTTGCTGGATCCCCGATTGTGCAGACGTCCACCAAGACAGGCAAAGGCCTCGATGAGCTACGCGGTGCGGTGGCGAAACTGGCCGCCCACGTGAAGCGACGCCCCACGTCGGGTGCCGCATTTGTGCCACTCGACCGAGTCTTCACCAAAGCTGGATATGGAACAGTAGCCACCGGTACGACGCTGCGAGGCAGCATTCGTGTGGGAGACGCCATTGAAGTCTTCACGGCTGAGCACGCGCCGATTAGTGGGCTCAAGGTCCGCGGACTTCAGGCGCTCGGGACGGCGGCAGACGAGGTCGTCGCTGGCATGCGGACTGCCATCAACATTGCAGGTCGTGATGCCGACAAGGTCAAACGAGGCATGGTTCTCGCCCACGAGGGCGTGTTCAGAGCCGTCGAGGGTGCCATCCTGCAAATTGAAGTGCTTCCGCGCGCAACGCGCCTTGAGCAGGAATCGTTGACTGTTCACGTGGGCACTTCAGAGCGCACCGCCACCATCATCCCACTCGGAGTGGAAACGATTGAACCGGGGAAAAGCGGCGGGGCCTTGTTGCGGTTCGATCAGCCGGTGGCTGCATTTGCCGGACAGCGCGTTGTGTTGCGACGACCTGGTGTACACGGGCAGGCCACTGTGGCCGGTGGTGTAATTCTCGACCCCGAACCACCGCAGGGAAAGAGCTCGGTCTCATTGGCGGCATCGCAGGTGGAGGCTCTCTTTGGTTCGCCTCGGCAGCGGTTGCTCGCATTGGCCCGCCAATCTCGCGCGGCAGGGATTGACGCAGCAGCCCTGGAGCGGCGCATGCCTCCCGGCCAAACAGATGCCGTGCTCAAAGACCTGGTGCGAAGTGGAACTCTCGTGGCTCTCGAGAATCGTCAGGACGCCTGGGTTGCGCGGGAAGTTTGTGATGCAGTGACGGAGGTCGCACTCTCTCTGGTATCGGCGCATCACGATGCAATGCCTCTTTCCGCTGGTCTCGCAGAGGCCGAGGTCGCAAGTCAGCTGCCGCCGCCTGAGCGTCACCTTGCGGGTTTGGCGGTTCAGATCGCTGTCGATGGTGGCAAGTTGATGCGCGAAGGTGCCTTGTTGGCCATACCCGGACGTGGCTCTGCGGTCGATGAGAAGTCAAAGCAGCTCCTGGAGGCGATGCAGAGTATGTACTCGGTGGCTGGTCTGATGCCACCTTCCGACACCGAGGTCGCCAAGAACCTCGGTATCGAGCGCAAGAGATTCCACGAGCTCGTTGGGCTGTTGCGTCGTCGCGAAGCACTGACGCGGGTGAGCGATTCCTTCCATTATGATACGGCGTCGCTGCATGGCCTCGAGATCGCGGTGGTCTCCACCCTGCGTGAGCAAGGTGAGATGACCGCGTCCGACCTCAAAACCTTAGCCGGTGGAATATCTCGCAAGTGGGCCATACCGTTGCTCGAGTATTTCGACCGATGTCGAGTGACGATGCGCGTCGACGACATTCGCAAGCTTCACCCTTCACGGCGGTAGAACTGCCATTGCCTTTGAGTTTCCATTCTTCTTAGCCCGCATGGGGCAATGCAGTGGCGATTTCGCTGGAAGTCATCACGGAAAACGCCGTGCGGCAAAATCAGTCGAGACTCACAAGGCACTGGCACCTCCCTCCGTCCCCAGGTAGGTTTGAGGGAATGCTTGAGGACCAGGATGCGACACCGGTTGGTGGTTCTGCCGAAGGCACCAACGATGAGGTGAATGAACTGCGGGCGCGCGTTCGCGACCTGGAGAAGGGCACGCGCGAGGTGGTCCTTCTGCGTGAGCGCACCAAGGCGCTGCTCGAGGGACTCAAGACCGAAAAGATCAGCCTGGCCGCCCTCTCCGCGGAATTGCGGCTCAGCCACGAGCGCGTGCTCTCATTGAAGCATGAGCGGCGGGTTGGGGAAGAGAAGATAGCCCAGTTGCGGGCAAGGTTGAGTCAGCAATCAACTTCGGCCGAGGACCCGCAGCCGGATCGTTTTTTGACCGAACGGATCATGGCTCTCAAGGCCGCCAGAGACGCAGACCGCAGGAAGATCGGCGAGTTGCGTACGCGCGTTCGCTTGCTCGAGCGTAGCGGGGTGAACTTGGAAGACTTCCGGCTGCTGGAGGAACGAATCGTTGCCTTGAAGCTCGAGCGTCAGCAGATGCGCGACAAGGTTTTTTCTCTACGACGGCGGGTTCAAGAAGTCGAAAACGCCGCGTCCCAAGAATCCGGGCCCACAGCCGTTGAAACGCAACTGCAGCATCGCGTTAACGCCCTCAAACAAGAACGGGACAGTGGGCGCGAGAAGATCGCAGCCCTTCGTGCAAAAATTCTGAGTCTCGAGAGCTCGGCAACGGCAGCGCAGGATACCGGGTTTCTGCGACAGCGGGTGGATGCCCTTAAGCAGGAGCGGCAGGACAGCGCCGCCAAGATCGAACGGTTGCGTCAACGAGTCCGCGACCTCGACAAGGATCCCATAGCAACGGTTGAGCCGATGGGCGCACCGGTTGTCAAGGCGGTAGCCAAGGTTGTTGCCTGCAGGCCCGTTCCCGCGCCTGCCCCATTGCCGAACAACGTGGCGGGATCGAAGTTGCTGCCCGTGGTGAAGGTTGTTGCAAGACCTATGCAGGCATTTCCGCCGCCAGCTACAAAAACAGAAGCCGCACTCCCCTCACCTGAAGCCGCACCTCTCCCGCCGCCGTTTGGTGCGCCAACCGACTCCGGAAGCCTTTTCGAGGGTGAAACAGAAGAGTCAGAATCCGCTGGCGCTTGTGAAAGCGATAGCGACGTTGTCGAGCCCGAGCGAGGGCACGTTTTCAGTGCTCGCGACGTGCCTGGGATTGAGGTCGCTGCCGTTGATGATGACGAAGAAGAGGGGACATCTGCCTTGGATACCGAAGGCGACTCTTCGTGGGACCCTGGCACGGCGGTGGTTGCCCCCGTCGAGGGTGACGGACCAGAGATTGAGACTGAGACACTGGGTGACGACGATGATTCCGGAATCGAGTTTGAATCGCCCGACCAGACTGGGCCCGAGGAGCCCGAGAAGCTTGAGGAACTCGAGGAACGCGTAGATGTTACCGCGCCCGGTGTGGCGTTGTTGGACTTTGACGAGGTGACGGTGCCAGGGGGAGGCTACACCACAGGCGGAGACCTCGACGAAATCGACCATCTCGGTGCGCCACCACCGTATGATGCGCCACCGCCGTATGGTGCTCCCGTGCCGCCGCCGTATGGTGCTCCCGTACCGCCAGTTTCGGGTGGATCTTCTCCGCCGGCCGCGAAATCCGTCAAGCCCGCCGCCAACGAGGTTGCGAAACCCGTTGGCAGTGCCATGGATGAGTTGCTTGCTGATATCGACGAGCTGATCGCCGGCTCGGTGCCTGTCGACAAGTGAGTCGTCCCCGCGTCCCTGCGTGCTGGCAAAAAGCAATTGCTTGATTGGGCAGGTGCGATCGAAGACAAATGATGGCTTGGTTCTGTCTTCTCGGAGAAGAGACCGCTCGCGAATGTGAGGAGGCCAACATGTCTGACAGTCGCATGTCCAACAATAGCCGCTTCGTGACGGCGCTGTTCTTGGTGGTGCTGATCGTCTCCATCTTGATGTTGGCAAACAGTGGGGCGATGGACGGGTAAGGGAATGCGGGCGGTCGAAATCACCATAGTTGGCCTCTTGGCTCTGTTGGCGCTTGGGCTTGCATGGGGCGAACACTTTGGATTTGGGCCGACCATCCAAGATGATTCTGTGGAGGTTTCCGATCTGCATCACCCCATGCCAATGTCCGAGCGCATCTCCGCTGAATTGTCGTGGACAGGGCCGACCATTTCTGGGCGAGTGTTCGCCGAAGATGGTGATCTACAGGGGGCCACCGTTTGTGCCCATTGTGTTTTCCCCGATTGTGTTGTTGCTGTTTCGCGCAAGCGCTGCGGTGAATCCGACGAAGACGGTGAGTATCGCATTGAGGGGCTCACCCGAGCTCGTTATCAAGTCGTTGCCGACATCGCTGGCTATCTCGCGGCGACCTGGCAATCCCAGGACGGCGACGAGGTCGACCTGAGGCTTGTCAGCAACCGCGACGACATCGACTTTGAACTCGACTCTGGTGGAGTTCTTGTCTCCGGGACGATTCGGGACCGCATGGGCGGGACCGTGGCCGGTGCCATCGTTTTCGGTCGAAACGATCTCGGCCCCGAGACTGCTGCGGTGATGTCCGATACTTCGGGCCGTTACCAGTTATGGATCATGGCGGGGGAGGTCGGCATTGTCGCCGAGGCCGAGGGCTACATTCGAGGTGTCGCACCTGCCACCGCTCCCGCAAGCGAAATCGACGTCGAGCTGTGGCCAGAGTCGCAAATTGTTGGCCGGGTCGTGATCGCAGGGACCGATACCCCTCTCGCAGATGTACCCGTGCGGGCAATCGACTCGCCCTTTGCGATGGCGGCGGCGACGACCGCAGCGGACGGTTCTTTTGCGCTGTGTGGACTGGAGCCTGGTCGATACAGTCCCACTGTCATAACTGACGGCTGGGCAGGTTACGCCGGGTCGGTGGAGGTGGGTCTGCTCGAGAGCGCTGGGCCAATTCTCATCGAGGCGCGACCCGCATTTGCGGTGTTTGGCAAAGTCGTGATCGAACAGGATGGCCAGCAAAAGCCCTGCGCAGGTGCCAAGGTCGCGCTCGGCCTTGATGGTCCCGATCCACTCAAGCGTTATGCCGAAGCTGGCGCGGACGGCCAAGTCGCGCTCACCTCGTTGCTCGCCGGTGCGTACGACGTCGTCGTCTTGTGCGACGGCTACGAACGGAGCAGCTCGTACGACCCGGTAGTGGTGGAGGATCGGGATCTTCACGAACTGGTATGGCGGGTGGAAGGTGGATTGTCTGTGACGGGACGGGTGGTGCATGAAGATGGTGGGCCAGCCAAAAACGTCGAGGTGGTACTCCTGGATGATACCAACGCAGGTTTTCGAGTGACCACGGACGTCGTTGGCCGTTTTGTTTTTGGCTCACAAGCATCCGGCGATTACCGGCTGTGGCTAACTTGCGACCCCGAGAACATCGAAACGTTTGTGCTCGATGACGACGGCACTCATCCAGAGCTCGTACTCGTAGCACCACAACGGGCCGAGTTGCGTGGCAAAGTCATGGATGAGTTTGGTGAACCGGTGAAGGCCTTCAGCATCAAGTTGTATGGAGGGCCGCGGGTCGAGTCCTACTATTTTGACAATGCCGCGGGGGCTTTCGCCATGGAAGGATTGTTGCCTGGAGCGTATAGCCTTCGGGCAGAACGACAGAGCACCGGCGCATTGGAACAATCCGGTGGCGTAACGGTGGTTGAGCTCTTGCCCGGTGAGAGAACCGTTGTTGACATCGAGGTTGAAGCGCTCAACTACGCCATCACAGGAATAGTCCTCGACAACAACGGAGCGCCAATTGCCGATGCGGTGGTCGCGATCGAGCGGGGTGGTGAGGCCGAGTACGGACTGCGTGAGGGGGCCGCAACAACCGATGCCACTGGAAGGTTCATTGTCAGCGAGCTGGCAGCAGGAAGGTATTTTGTGCGTGCCTATCTTCCCGGTGTCGGTGAGGCGCGAACCTGGGCAAAGGCTGGGGAGGATGTCTCGCTGGTGATTGACGGGGGGAGCGCTCTGTTTGGGACCTTCGAGCTTCCCGATGGTAGCTCGCCGCCGTACGTGACTGTTTCTGTGAGTGGGCACGATGGTATGCGAAGGCGGGAGACCTTCGTTGCCACCCATGGTCGATTTCACATTGCGGGTTTGCCACAAGGGAGGTTCGGGGTCTACTTTGCAGTTTCAGCGGGGGCTGCCTTTCGGGAAGTCGAAATGGAAGGCGATGAGTTAGATCTCGGAACTGTTCTTCTGCAAACGACAATTCGAATCGAATAGTCGTCACATGGCATAACTCCTGTTGGTCACACACCTAGAGGGTTTGTTGCCTTGGGTGTCCCAGGGCATTGTGCTACCCAAGGTGCACACAATGCGTGTCTCATCCGACGTACGGGAATGGCATATTTGCCTTCGGGAGGTTTCCATCATGCTCAGGGCTACTTTGTCTCGCTGCCTAGGTCTGTCTTTCCTTGGGGTCATCGGCCTGCTGACCGTTTCGGCTGACGCTGTCACTTTGTCCACCACCGCCGATCTCGGTGGTCCCGATCGGTATCTTGCACACTTGAGCACAGACAAACCGATCTACCGCGAGGGAGAGAAGGTCTACGCCCGCGCGGTGATGCTGCATGCCAGGAGCCACAAACCCATGGAAGCCAATTTCATGGCGACGGTGGAATTGAAGGGTCCAAAAGGTGACACCCTCGCCTCTGGCAATGCTCAGGCGACTGACAGTGTCATTGGTTTTGAGTGGCAGGTGCCAGGGGGCGCAGCGGGTGGTGAATACCTGGTAAAAATGACATTTCCGTGGGACGGGTTTCCACCTGCTGAGCGCAAGTTTGAAGTCCGCGCTTACCGGCCGCCGCGACTCAAGAGTCAGATCTTGTTCCTTCGCGATGGCTACGGCCCAGGCGACACAGTTACCGCCAACCTTCACAGCGAGCGGGCCGAGGGCGGTATTCCCAACAAGGCCAAGGTGACCGTGGTCGCTCGGGTCGATGGTGCCGAGGTCTACCGCGGTGGCACCCACATCGATCAATCGGGCAATTGCTCCGCGAGCTTCCCGTTACCCAAGAACCTCAGCCGTGGTGAGGGCACCCTGGCCTTCATCATCGAAGACGGTGGTGTGGTTGAGACCGCCAGCAAGACCATCCCGATTCTTTTGCAGACAATGGATCTATCGATGTACCCAGAGGGTGGCGACCTGGTTGTTGGGTTGCCCGCTCGCGTCTATGTGGAGGCCCGAACTCCGGCGAAGAAGCCGGCAGACCTGACCGCCGCCATTGTCGACGACAAGGGCACTGAGATTGCCAGATTCGCGACTGAGCATGAGGGCCGGGGCCGCTTTGTCTTCACTCCCGTTGTTGATCGTCGCTACACCCTAAAGATTGTCAAACCATCAGGGATCGACAAGACCTTTCCGCTGCCTGCGGTGAAAGAGGCCGGGGTGGTTCTCTCTGCGGTGGACGATGTGACTCCTGCGAACGACGTGGTCAAGCTACGGGTGGGCATGGTCAAACCAGGTGAGGTGACGTTGACATTGAGCCAACGGGAAGCGGAGATCGCCGCGACCAAGATCATCTTTGGCAAAAAGGGACTGTTTGGCCGCAGGGACCTCGCGGGCACCATGGTTGAGCGTTCTCTCAAGGTTCCCAAGGGCATTGACGGTGTGCTCATCGCCACCGTGTGGGGCAAAGATGGCGTGCCCCTCGCAGAACGACTGATCTTCCGGCAGCCGGCGGAACGTCTCAAGGTTGCGATTGCCGCCAACAAGAAAGAATACGTCACCGGCGACACGGTGGAGCTAACGATCAAAACCACGGACCACCGCGACCACCCGGTGCGCGCCGCGGTGGGACTCACGGTGACCGATGAGAGTGTCCTCGAGATGATCGAGACGCGGGAGCAAGCGCCGCGATTGCCGGTGATGGTCTTGCTCGAAGACGACGTGCGGGAGCTCGCTGACGCCCACGTCTATCTCGACGAGAAAAACGACAAAGCGCCGCGCGCCACGGACTTGCTCCTTGGGACCCAGGGATGGCGACGATTTGCCATGGTCGACACGCCCACGTTCATTGCTTCCTACGGTGATGCCGCCCGCCGGGTGTTGGCATTGCGGATGCCGTCGATTCGCGAACGTGAGAAGTCTCTGGGGCGCTCCGCGAAATCCGAGAGGCCCATGAGATCGGATCGTGTGCCGATGGCTGCAGCGCCGCCGCCCATGGCACCTCCTGCGCCACGTTCCGAAAAGATGAACAAGTTGGTCCCAGCTCCCGCTGAAGCTGCGCCCAGGGCCGATGTGTTGCGTCAGGCCATGGCCAAAGCTGACATGGCAGCCGACCAGGGAGGGTTGCTTGGTCTGCGCGAAGAGGAGAAATCTTGGGCACCGGGTGCCGGCGGAATGGTCTGGGTGCGTGAGTATGCCCACGAGCTACGCCCAGGCCGCAAGCAAGGTGACCGCGTCGATTTCAGTGAGACTCTGTTTTGGAGCGCCGCGACCATGACCGACGAGACGGGCAAGGCCAAGGTCACTTTTGCTCTCAGTGATGCGGTCACGTCATTTCGTGTCCTCGCCGACGGGTTCGACAAGAATGGTGGCCTCGGTACTGCCACCGCGACGGTAAGCGGCATAGAACCTTTCCACGTCGAGCCTAAGGTGCCATTGCAGGTCACCACTGGCGACGTCATTGAGTTGCCTGTGGCCATGGTGAATGCAACGAGCAACGGATTGGCCGCCGGATCCCTATTTCTCGATCCCGTCAAAGGCATCGCAATCAGCGGCAACAAGAAGGGTTTGAGCCTCGCCGCCAACAGCCGCGGTCGGTATCTGTTGCGCCTCGAAGTGGGCAACGACGCCATTGGCAAATCAGATCTGGTGGTGCACGGTGCCGCAGGCACCTTCGCCGACAAGGTCACCCACAAGCTCGACGTGCAACCCCTCGGCTTCCCCGTCGAGATTGCCGAGGGGGGTCTGCTTGCGCCAAATCGGACGCACACGTTCAATATTGAAGTTCCCCAGGAGGTGGTGAAGGGAAGCGTGCAAACGGACATCTCGGTATTTCCGACGCCGCTCGCGAACATGACCCAAGCATTGGAGCGATTGATGCAGGAGCCCAACGGTTGTTTCGAGCAGACCAGCTCGACCAACTATCCGTTGGTGATGGCGCAGCAGTACTTCACGACCCACACCGGCGTTGACCCCGCCATCATCGAGCGCAGTCAAAACTTGCTCAAAAAAGGCTATGACCGCCTCATCGGTTTCCAATGCGCGAAAAAGGGTTATGAGTGGTTCGGCGAAGATCCCGGTCATGAGGCATTGTCTGCCTATGGCTTGATGGAGTTCACCGACATGGCCAAGGTCATGTCTGTTGACGCTGTCATGCTAAAGAACACCCGCGCCTGGTTGCTGGAGCAACGTGATGGCAAGGGTGGTTTCAACAGCAAACGGCGGGCACTGCACACCTGGCTCGTCGAGCCGGATCTGCAAAACGGCTATATCACCTGGGCGCTCATGGAGTCTGGCGAACGGGATAGCCTCAAGAAGGAAATCCAAAACTTCAAGAGCGCAGCGGCCAACAGCAGCAACTCCTATGTCACCGCTCTCGGTGCCAACGTCGCCGCACTTGATGGCGACAAGTCGAGCTCCACCAAGTTGATGCAGAAACTTGTGACCAAGCAAACCAAGGATGGTTTGGTGGACGGAGCTGAGATGTCTATCGTTGGCAGTCGCGGGGAAGCCCTGCAGATTGAGACGACGGCCCTCGCGACTTTGGCATGGCTGCGGGATCCAGCGTTTGCTGGCAACGTCGAAAAGAGCATCCGTTGGTTGTCGGAGAGCTGCAAGGGCGGCCGCTATGGGTCGACCCAATCCACAGTGCTCGCGCTGCGCGCCATCGTTGAGTACGACAAGGCTCGTGCCAAACCCAAGGCTGCGGGCTCCGTGGAGGTATCGGTAGACGGAAAGGCCATTGGCAAGGCGGTTCAGTTTGATAGTGACACCAAAGGTGCCATCACTCTCGCGAGCATTGCCGACGGGCTCACACCGGGTGCGCATCGCATCGAGCTCAAAATGCGTGACGGTGCCCAGATGCCTTTCGCTTTGGCCGTGCGTTACAACACTCTGCAACCGCTCTCCTCTGACGAAACTCGGGTTTATCTCAAGACTTCGCTCAAGGACCGGCGGCTCGCGGAGGGTCAGGTGACAGAGGTCGATGTCGAGGTGCAGAATATCGCCAATGAGACGATTCCAACCCCCGTCGCCATTATCGGCATTCCCGGAGGTCTGGAGGTGCGCCACGACCAGCTCAAGGAGTTGAAGAAAGCCGGCCGCATAGCAGCCTACGAGGTGATTGGCCGTGACGTGGTGCTCTATTGGCGCGAGCTTGCGGCGAAGAAACAGGTGAAGCTGCCCATCAGCGTGGTCGCCGCAATACCAGGTACGTACACGGGCCCTGCCAGCCGGGCCTACGAGTATTATGCTGACGAGTACAAACAATGGACGGCTGGGATGAAAGTGGAGATCACCGCGCGGTGAGTGTCTGTCCTCACGACCCGACCTCACGACCCTTGACGAGCGGCGGAAATTGAGCTTCCTTAACACCTAGATGTCCCAGAGACGCAAAGGCAGTTGTCAAAACTGCGCCAAGATTTTCCCCGATTTGGTCGACGGAATCAGCGACACGCGTCTGCATCAGGAAGTCAAAAAGCGTCTGGCCCTACGTGAGCTCTGCCATGACTGCTTCGAGGCGTACAAAAAAACCCGAGAGCTTTGCCAGCGTGCCATGGAAAAGCCGAGTGGCGGCAAAGAAGAGGTGGCGAAGCTTCTTGAGAAGCTGCGTGCGAAGATTGCCGCTGAGCGCTAAGGACACTCAACTCGAGAGCTTCTGCGATTCGTTGGCGGACCGCGCGTTCCTTCAGCCCCTACCTTTTTTGTAGCCTGTCAACTTCACCACTGGCGAGGCTCTGGATTCGCCTTTTGCCTGGAAAGGAATGGGCTCTGGGCCTGGGGTCATCCAAATCTCTACGGTGCGAATGGTTCGCGAGCCGTCGGATCCATAACGCAGCTCGTAACGGTCGAAGTTGCTCTTTCCCGACGATGTGTCGAGCCTGTCCTTGCCCTTGGGAGTGATCCAAACGGTGTAAGCGCGACCTTCCCCATAGATGACGGTGCAACCCGCACTCTGCGCTGGCAGACCGCGCAAAAGCAAAAAGCCGGAGAGGTAGTCGTGCACAGGAATGCTGTATTCTTTGTTCCTGCGGCTCTGCTTGCCGTTGCGTGAAACGGTGGTTTGCAGTTTCTTACCGCCTTCGCTTCGCTGTTGCGATTCCTCGACACTGGTTCCCCTGTACTTGTAACGAGTCAGGGATTGAACTGGGGTAAACGACGACTCCGGGAAGATGGCAAATGCTTGGGCTTCTATTGCTGAGACGGCAGAAATCAGAGAGTCGGGTTCGATCCAGGCGCGATACTCTGTGACCGATTGCCCCTGAAAGCTTCCCTGCTGCCATGCGGTGATGGTCGCCTTGCCCAAGGAGAAGCCCACGAGCTCGAGGTCGTATTCGAAAAGCTCGCCGCGGTGATGTTGAATTGTGGCGCTCGGTATGATCGGATTGTCACAGCGGGCCATGCCCGGCGGCGTCTTGGGTGGCTGCTTCCTGGCAGAAACGGGCGCAGCAATGCCCAGAGCCAAAAAGACTGCGAGTGCGACAGGGATGTCATGAAAATCTTTTCTTTTCATGCCAGTTCGACGAAGCCCCGGCCGCATTCATTCAATGACTGGGGCTTAGGGGTTGCGCTGTCGCACAAAGAGTCGATCAGGTCGTGCCGCTCTTGACCATCTTTGCCCAACTGTCGCGCAACGCGACCGTGCGGTTGAACACCAATCGGTCGGTGATCTCGCTGTCGCGACAGAAATATCCCTGACGCTCGAATTGGAAGCGTTCTCCTGGCTTTGCATCGCGGAGACTGCGCTCAACCTTGGCGGTGATGGTCTCGAGTGAATCAGGGTTGATCGCCTTCTTGAAGTCTTCCTCTGCATCCGGTTTGGCAACGCTGAAGAGACGGTCGTAGAGGCGGATCTCGGCATCGACGGCGTGTTGGGCTGACACCCAGTGAATGGTGCCCTTGACCTTGCGACCTTCGGGGGCATTGCCGCCGCGAGTTTCGGGATCGTAGCTGCAGTGGACCTCGATCACCTTGCCCGAGTCATCCTTGACGATGTGGGTGCAGGTGATGAGATACGCCCAACGCAATCGGACCTCTTGCCCCGGAGCCAGGCGGAAGAACTTTTTGGGCGGGTCCTCCATGAAGTCCGACTCTTCGATGTAGAGGATCTTGGAGAAGGGCACTTTGCGGCTGCCCATTTTCGGCGGATCGTCAGGATAGTTGGTGGCTTCCAGATCTTCGCCATCGCCCGCGGGGTAGTTGTCGATGACCACCTTGAGCGGTCGCAGCACCGCCATGACTCGCGGAACCCGTCGATTGAGGTCATCGCGAATGGAGAACTCGAGCTGCACCAAGTCGACCATGCTGTTGGCCTTGGCGACTCCGATTTGCTCACAGAAAGTGCGAATGGCTTCAGGGGTAACGCCACGTCGGCGCAAACCCGCGATGGTCGGCATGCGCGGGTCGTCCCAACCGTCAACGAGACCTTCTCTTACGAGTTGCAATAACTTGCGCTTGCTCATCACGGTGTGGCTAAGGTTCAACCGGGCAAACTCGTATTGATGCGGACGTGCTTTGGTCTCCAAGGTGTCGAGCACCCAGTCGTAGACGGCTCGGTTGTTTTCGAATTCGAGGGTGCAGATGGAATGGGTGATGTCTTCGAGGGAATCCGACAGACAGTGGGTGAAGTCGTACATTGGATAGATGCACCACTTGTCCCCTTGGCGGTAGTGGGGCGTCTTGCGGATGCGGTAAAGGGGCGGGTCGCGCATGAGCATGTTCGGGTGGGCCATGTCGATTTTGGCCCGCAGGGTCTTGGAGCCTTCGTCGAATTCACCGTTGCGCATGCGCGCAAATAGATCGAGGTTCTCGGCCACCGAGCGGTCGCGATTGGGACTCGCTTGGCCTGGCTCTTTGACGGTGCCACGCATCATGCGCATGTGTTCGAGGCTCAGATCACAGACGTAGGCTTTCCCCTTCTTGACGAGCTCGACAGCGAAATCATAGAGGCGTGGGAAGTAGTCTGAGGCGTGAAACAGGTTGTCGCCCCAATCAAAACCGAGCCACTTGACGTCGTGCTGGATCGACTCGACGTACTCTACATCTTCTTTGGTGGGGTCGGTGTCATCGAAGCGCAAGTGGCACTTGCCGTTGTTCTCTGCGGCAATGCCGAAGTTGAGACAGATAGATTTGGCGTGACCGATGTGCAAGTAGCCGTTGGGCTCTGGCGGAAAGCGGGTTACCACGTGGCCGCCGTGTTTGTTACTTGCCACGTCTTTGGCGACGATGCTGCGAATAAAATCCACGGATTCTGTGGGTTTGTCTGGCGTCTCGGTGTTATCGTTTGTGCTCACGTTGCAATCCTCGGGAACCCTTGTTTCGCCCCCTGGTGTCTCGGAAGGGCGTATAGATACACTGTCGGTTGGTCAAGGCAACCCACCATTTTCCCAATGGGCCCAGGTCTGGATGTTGAGACATTTCAAGTTTTCTGTGTTGTGCATTGTCGCAGGCTTCTCTGTCCTTCCGGCGTGCGCCGTCAATGCGGTGACAGGCAGGTTGCAGCTTGTCGCCATGACCGAACGTGAGGAGGTGGAGCTCGGCAACAAGATCTATAGCGAGCTCCGGCGTTATCCTGGGCTCATCGAAGATGGTAGTGTGGCTGAGTATGTCTCCGGCCTTGGGGGTGAGATCGCAGTGATCATGCAGGGGCCGGCCTATCGCTACAGGTTTTCGGTGGTGGATTCACCGGAGCCTAACGCCTTTGGTTTGCCCGGGGGACACGTCATGCTCACTCGCGGGTTGCTTGCGTTGTGCAACGACGAGAGTGAATTGGTGGGCGTGTTGGGGCACGAGATCGGTCATGTGGTGGCGCGTCACTCATCCGCGCGAGCGGCTGCGACCATGCCTCTGGATCTCCTGGCTGCGGCGGTTGCCACCGCGGTTGGCGTGTTTGACGCAGAACAGTCACAGCGCGTCCGTGATCGTCTGCCGCAGGTTCTCGGCGCTCCCTATGGGCGGGAGCAAGAGCGAGAGGCCGACCGCGCCGGTGTGCTCTTGGCCGCCTCGTTGGGGTACGACCCGGCGGGGCTGGGAAGAATCTTGGGGCGCATGGTTGCCATGCCGGGAGGCAATCGTGGGTTGTCTGCGATTGTTACCGGCGTCAAGAAGGAAAGTGGCATTGCCACGCATCCGCCGACAGGAGAACGCATGGCCATCGTCGACATTCTCGCTCAGACTCTGGAACAGGGACCGCCCCAAGATTTTGCGCGCGACCATGACGAATTCATCACCCTGTTCGATGGTATGTCGCTAGGTCCTGAGCCCAACCACACCGTCGTGGTGGGGCAAACACTGATATTTCCCCGTCAGCGTTTCGCGCTCGACGTTCCAAAGGATTGGATGTCACAAGTTGTTGCCGGAGGGTATGTTGCTGTGGCTCCGGGGGGCCTCGCGGTGCTGTCACTCGAGTCGGAACCTCAGCCAGTAGGCGATGAGCAGAATCTGTTTGGCGGTGGCGGAGTCTCGGTGGCATTGCCGATGCTGACGCCCGGTGGTGTGACGGTTCACCACGAGCGATGGCGCGACGCCGCCGGGGTTGGGATGACGACCGCTTATTGGTTTGACATCGAAGGGCGCAGATACCGTCTGGTGGGCACCTGGCAAGCAGACGTTGATGACCGTTTTCGCGAGATTGTCGACAAAGTAGCTGTGTCAATCCGTTGGGCAACAATGGATGAGCTTGAGCCCCTGGGTGCCCTGCGATTGCGGGTGGTCGAGGCGGTCGATGGCGACACCGTCGAAGCATTGGGCAAGCGAACAGAGAGCGCGTGGAGTGCGGTTGAGATCGCCACCGCCAACGGTTTGTCGCCGAAGCAACCGTTGAACCGTGGTGTGTTGGTGAAGA
>Ga0156400_1037_pt1 | contig 18731 bp, 15 predicted proteins | sample RifOxyA3_FD_108044 | JGI IMG/M metagenome (GOLD analysis project Ga0156400, IMG submission 108044) | Deltaproteobacteria bacterium RIFOXYA12_FULL_58_15
CTACGGCTCGGATTCCATCTTCACAGGCACGACGACGACTTCGGCATTCAGCTCGCGAAGCGTGGTTTGGTACCATGTCACGGCAGCGTCGCGTTGCTGCTCATAACCGACGACGCCCCAAATCACTGTCAATGTCTGCGTCGTACCGTCATGCGTCTTGGTCCGTTGTGCGTCCTTCACCGGATTGGCACACGGACCTCGTGCGTCATGCAGGCAAATGAGCCCGTTCAAGGACATCACCTGTCCCGATAGGTTGAACTCATAGCTCTCACCAGGTCGGCCTGGAGCGACATGAAAGGGCGGCTCTGCTCTGTTCAAATCGATCAGGGCGATCGGCATGCCACTGTGGAGGGAGACTACATTGCACAGGTCTACCGCCAAATTGATGGAGCGTAGCTCTGTGCGTCCCACCGCCCGGACCAGGTATTCACTGGCCGGTTTGCCGCGACCGGCCGGCTTGTGGCCCCAATAGCGCAACATGTTTCTAACCGCTGTCCGTATGTCTTCGCTGCGCTCGAATGGCACATCCCCATTGAGGGTCAATAGGTCGGTCAACCAGGATGGGACCCTCAACTCTCCCAACGACGCAGGCAAAACGGTGGTGAAAGCAGCCGGTCGAAGTATGGGATGATAGGCAACGTCAATCTGGAATTCGTCTCGCGTCATGGCAGACTCTGGGCGTTTGGCTGAAGACGTAAAACATAGCCATGGCAGATTAGATGAAGTGGCTGGCCTTTTCCAAACGCACCGGATCGCGTCACAAATTGTTGGACGTTCTGGGAACAGGTACCTTCCAAACCGACTCGTGCCGCTGTATCCTATTTGTATGACCTTCCAGGGATTCGATCGCATCACGACCCAGCCCGACATCCTGTGTGGTAAGCCGTGCGTCCGGGGCATGCGGTTGAGCGTGCAGCGGGTCCTGGAGATCCTGGCCGAAAACCCGAGCTGGGATGACCTACGCGCTGATTTTCCTGAGATCGAGCCAGAGGACATCCAGCAGGCGCTGGCGTTTGCTGCTGCCACGCTCGGTGATGATAAGATCGTGCCGCTCGACAGCTCGGCCGCATGACACGACTCATCCTCGACCAAGGGCTACCCAGACGAGCTGCCGCTGATCTGCGAGATCGGGGATGGAGCGTCGAGCACACCGGCGAGGTTGGTCTGGCCAGAGCTACCGACGACAAGATCCTGGAGTATGCCGCCGCCCACTATGCTACGATCGTGACCCTCGACAGCGACTTCGCTCGATTGCTCGCGCTCTCTCGACGATCCTCGCCCTCGCTCATCCACGTTCGGATTCCTCGCGTGACGAGAGCACAGCTGGTCAATCTGCTCGTGACCCTGCTTCAGACTGTGGAGAAGGATCTCGCGGACGGCGCGGTCATATCCGTGGGCGAGCGGGGCGCACGGGTGCGCAGGCTTCCGATCGGATGATGTGTGCTCGTGCCCGTGGTGGGCGGAAACTGCCCCGCCCCTATTTTGGAGGAGGATCTGGATCGACCACCACGGAACGTCTCCCGACTCACATTGACTTGAGCGACTCCAGTTGCAATCGATCCCCGATCGAAATACCGAGTCGCCTCGCCTCCCCTGCCCGCAACTCCAGAACACTCGCAGCTCCGCACACAGAACGGCCAAGCCGCCAAGGCTTGAGAGTTGCCATCGCGAGTACCTTGCATTCGTGATCCAGATGCAACACATCGATAGCATAGGCCATAAAAAAGGTGTGAACCTGGTGACATGGCGAGAGCCACAGCCCCTCCCCCAAAGCTGGTGGGGGATGCCCGAGCAATCCGCGAAAGCGAAGGAAAAATGTCGCAGCCTGTCGCACCCATATTGGAGATGGACCAGTCATGGGTCATTGTACCCCAAGACAATTGTTGACAGACAGCAACACGTGACTTGACTGGCCCGACCGACCCAGCGACAATTCCTGCCAATATGCAGGGATGACTCGGCCTTTTAGGCAGCCTGCCATTTCTTGTGGGATTGTATGCGACGTTACTTGGATATCCTAACCCGCGGCGATTTTGGCGCGGTGTCTTCACGCTACTCCGACATTCTGTTGGCGGGCCTGATCGTTGGCGTGGTCGGGATGATGATCATCCCCTTGCCGACCCCAATCATGGACATCCTTCTGGTGCTCAACATCACCATCCAGGTGTCGATGATGATGATCGCCATATACATCTCGACCGCGCTGAAGTTGTCGGCCTATCCCTCAATTATTCTCATCACCACGCTGTTTAGATTGGCGCTCAACGTATCCACTACCCGCCTCATTCTCTTGCAGGCTGACGCAGGCACGGTCGTTGATGCATTTGGATCGTTCGTCGTTCGTGGCAACTTCGTCGTCGGCATGGTCATCTTCCTGATCCTGACCATCATCCAGTTTTTGGTCATCGCCAAAGGCTCCGAGCGCGTCGCTGAAGTGGCTGCGCGCTTCACCCTTGACGCCATGCCCGGCAAGCAAATGTCCATCGACGCGGACTTGCGCGCCGGCGCGTTCGATCTCGACGAGGCTCGCCGTCGTCGCTCCGACCTCAATCGCGAATCACAGATGTTCGGATCGATGGACGGCGCCATGAAATTTGTCAAAGGCGACTCCATCGCGGGCTTGATCATCACCGGAATCAACATCGTCGCTGGAATCATTATCGGCAAGTTCATGCTGGGTATGACCGCTATGGAGGCTGTGGAGCGCTACGGCATCCTCACCATCGGTGACGGACTGCTCTCGCAGATCCCTGCCTTGTTTTCATCAATGACCGCCGGTCTCATCGTCACCCGCGTGTCCAGCGACGACGAAACCATGCACCTCGGCAAGGACATCGCGGGCCAGGTGTTAGCACAACCCAAAGCGTTTGCCATCACCGCCGGCTTATTGTGTGGCATCGGTATGGTGCCCGGCCTGCCAACCATTCCATTCTTCATCATGGCAGCGGTGGTTGGCACCATGGCCTACGGTCTCATGCGCGCCAAGGCGGGAGGTGGATCGGTAGACGGCCGCGAGCCTGCGAACGAAGTGCAAGCCGTTGGTCAAGAGACCAAACAGAAGCAGATCGAAGCCGCCCGCAGGCAGGAGGGACAGGCGCAGCAAATGCTGCCCGTGGTCACGCCAATCGCCCTCGAGGTCGCGGCCAATCTCATTCCGCTCGTGGAAGACACTGGCGGCGGCAACAAATTCCTCGGCGAGATGGTGCCGATGATGCGTGACGGTCTCTTCTACGAGCTCGGCGTAAAATTCCCTGGCATTCGGGTCCGCGGTAACGAGACCGATCTACCTGATGGCACCTACATCATCATGATCAACGAAATCCCGTTGGTGTCAGGTAACGTCGCCCTGGATCGTGTGCTCGTCAACGACACGGTCGACCGCCTCACCCTGCTCAACATTGCGGGCGAGGAGGCAGTCAACCCAGCCAACGGCTCAGAGTGCGCCTGGATTCCCGGCGAATACGCCGAGATCGCCGAGCAGGCGGGGCTCACCACCTGGGACGCGTCCGGCTACATGGTACTCCACCTCTCGAGTGTCTTGCGCAAGAACGCTGCAGAGTTCGTCGGCATCCAGGAAGTGCAGAACATGCTTGAACAGCTCGAGCAAGCGTTCCCAGCACTGGTGAAGGAAGTCGTCCCCAAAGCGGTGTCGCCATTCCAGCTCACCGACATTCTGCGACGACTCGTTGAAGAAGAAATCTCCATTCGCGATCTTCGCAGCATTCTGCAAGCACTCGCTGAGTGGGGCCAGGTCGAAAACGACACGGTCATGCTCACTGAGTATGTGCGCAACGCCCTCAAGCGATATATCTCCCACAAATACACTCGCGGCGGTAACACCCTCGTCGTGTACCTCCTCGATCCACAAATCGAAGAAACCGTGCGCAGCTCGATTCAGCACACCCAGAGCGGTTCCTATCTTGCTCTTGAGCCGGAGATTACCCAGGAAATCCTCACAGCTGTCCGCAACGAAGTCGGCAATCTGCCCCCCACCGCCCAGAACCCCGTCATTCTGACCACAATGGAAATTCGGCGCTACTACCGCAAGCTCGTCGAGCTCGAGTTCCCACACCTTGCGGTGCTCTCCTACCAAGAGTTGTCGCCGGACATGAATATCCAGCCGATCGCTCGCATCAGCCTCGAGTAATCATCCAGAGATTATTGCGGGAGCAGCTCAGCCGCAGTCGCTGCCGCGGTGCGCGTTTGCTCGTACAACGGGTTGTCAGAGAGTTGCAGGGCTTTGTCGTAAAGAGACAACGCCGATTCTACTTGCCCCATCGCCTCGGTGAGAACCGCAAGGTTGTAAATGGCAGTGGCGTTCTCTGGTGCCTGCTCCAAATAGCTCTTCATCTCTTCACGAGCGCGAGCAATGTTGCCATCGAGCGCAACCTCAAGAATTGGCAGCTGTGCGCGATCACGGAGGTCAAGCTCAACCTTTCGGGTGACCTCCACCGGTGTGATTTGCTGCAACAGTTTCTGGGTCGCCGATCGAACTGCCCGATCAACCGCGGAGACATCGCTCAGCGATTGTGCCCCACTGCCAGCCACCACCCGATGCGCGGCCACCAGGATCCGAGCCGTCGCATCAAATACTGTGATCTCGAGAGTCACCTCACTTCGCTTGTCGTCGCCTGCTTGGTGAACGTCGATCCACAACCCGACCTCTCCAATGGCCAATGGCAAATCAAAGCCATCGGTCTCAATCTGTCGATCTCTCAGCGTGACCCGCAAACCGCGGGTGCTCGAGTCGACGACGTGGAAGTAACCGCCTTGGCGCGCTTGGTCGATGAGTTCTGCGCACACCGCCTCGCGTAGACGCCGCTCACCGTTGCCGCCAACGATCACCAACTCTCGGGTCATGCCAAAGTGAACCGGCGCGGGCCGCAAAGAAATCACCGCGAGCTCTGCTGCACACCCAGAAGCAAAGCTCATGAGCACGAGCCAAGAAAATGATCGCGCCAATCGAGACACAGGAAAACTGCTCGAGAAGATTTTTACCGCTTGGAGAACTGGAACCGTTTGCGGGCACCAGGTTGACCATATTTCTTGCGTTCGACAACGCGAGGGTCGCGAGTCACGAACCCAGCCTTTTTGAGGGGAGTCCGGAATTCGGGATTCATCACCATCAACGCACGAGTCAGACCGTGGCGAATCGCGCCGGCTTGACCGGACAACCCGCCACCGGCGACGTTGACGCTGACGTCGAACTTGCCCAATTGCTCCACCAACTCGAGGGGCTGACGCACGAGATGGCGCCAAGCATCACGAGGGAAGTACTCTTCCATGGGCCGCTTGTTGACCAGGATCTTACCTTCGCCTTCACGCATATGAACACGAGCTGTCGCCTCTTTGCGGCGACCTGTTCCATACCAGCCTTGAGCATCCGTCATCTTTGAACTCCGCTTGCTTTACAGCGACAGCACCTCGGGTTTTTGAGCCGCATGGGGATGCTCGCTACCCGCGTATATTTTGAGCTTCGACAGCATCTGATGGCCGAGGGGACCCTTCGGCAACATGCCACGCACTGCGCGCTCGATTATCAGCTCGGGCTTTTCTTCACGCAGCTTCTGCGCCGAACGCGACACGATATGCCCGATCCAACCGGTGTGGTAGTGATACATCTTGTCGGTTTCTTTGCGACCCGTCAGCTTGATTTTGTCCGCGTTGATAACGATGACAAAGTCCCCCGTATCCACGTGAGGCGTGAACTCCGGTTTGTGCTTACCGCGCAGGACGCTCGCAATTCGTGTGGACACACGCCCAAGTACTTGCTCTTTGCCGTCCAACACGAACCAACGGCGAATGACTTCTTCAGCTTTTGCGCTCTTCGTAATCATCACATGTCCTCAAACAAGTCACACAAAACGCCAACCGACGCGAGTGCGACAGGAGGCGCGCCTTGTATGCAAGGAAGAGTAAATTGTCAAGCGATTACGCAAGGCCGGATGCGTTCAATAACCCACTCAACTTACCCAAGGCACCCTTGCCGTTCAGCTGGTCTTGGGCCCAACGATGGCTTCGACCAACCGTTCGGCCCCAAGGTAGATCTGTGCGACCCGTTGAACGTCGGCACTCGTAACACCTCGAATTTGCTCACCATAGCGGGCATATTGGTCATAGCCGAGCCCAAACGCTTCTCCCAAGCACATCAACATGGCGCGCGCGCCGCCACGCTGCAAGTCAATTGCGTGGGTGCCTATGAGATAGGTCCTGGCCCGATCGAGCTCATCTTCGGGGACGGGGTCTTGGCGCAACCTCTCGAGATGGCCGTACACCCCAGCCAAAGCCTTATCGACCTTGTCAGGGCTGGTACCGACATGAACCATGATGTGTCCTGGATCGAGCCCCTCGAGACTGGATGCTGAGATGGCATAGGCCAGGCTCTGATTGTCACGCAGGTCCAGAAACAGCCTGCCACTTTGGCCGGAGAGAACTGTCGTCAACACCTCGAGAGCATGCCGGTCGGGATCCTCAACCGTGGTCCCCATCGCACCAATGATGACGTGTGCCTGGTTTTTGTCGAGGGTGTAACGAGTCCGCCGCGGCGTGGTTGGGGGCGGATCCCGCACAGGAGCGGCCGGCATTGTCGAAGTCGGAGCCTCTCCGAGAAGGGGAGCGAAACCATCGATAACCCGATCGACATCGACGTCCCCGACAACGCACACAACCATTCTGTCGGAAGTAACTTGCTCGGCACCGTAGGCGAGTACCCTGGGAAGGTCGAAACTCTGCACCGACTCCTCGGTGCCGATGGAGCGCAAGCCGTAGGGATGGTTTGGGAACAACTCACTTGCGAACACATCGAACGCAATCACCGCGGGACTGTCTTCACGGTTGCGGATGCGCTCAAGAATGACAGCCCGCTCTCGCTCGAGATCGTCTTCGCGAAACGCGCGGCTCACCAGAGCGTAGCCAAAGAGCTCCAGACCTTGCTCGGACTTCTCGCGGATGAACTCACCGCGCAGTCCAACCGAATTGCGCCCTGCAAATGCGGAGACAAATCCTCCCAACAGCGCCGTCTGCTGCGCCATGGCCTCAATCGTCAGGCTATCGGTGGTCTGCCCCCACAAGGATGAAAACAGTCGGCTCAGCCCCTGCGTCGATTTGGTCTCCCACCGCAATCCACCGAGCGCCAAAGCTCGCATCGCGACCACGGGAGTCTCCTCGCGGCGAGCCAAAATAATTGCACCGTTGTCGAGCTCGACCCGAGTGACATCGAGGGAACCGCATGAGCGAGCACGCACACTGGCTGCGCTGCTGTGCGTCCACGCCTCGATCACCAACTCACGCAGATGATCCTCGTTGGCAGCCGGCTCGTCATCCGGGGTTTGTACGACCAACACGGGCTTGTCGGTGAGGTATCGTGCAGCAACCACTCTGAGGTTTTCTGGGGTCAGGGAGCGCAACTTTTCGTAGTAACGCTCCTCGAAGGCGAAATCGCCTGCGACCACCTCGAAGAAGCCGAGCTTCCTTGCCTGGCCTTGGACGGTCTCTCGCTGATAGGCCGCCTCCGACAATACGATGACCTTCGCCTTCTCGAGTTCCCCGTCGCTCACGCGGTCAATGCGCACACGATAGGTCTCTCGGAGAACCGCACAGAGTGCTGCTTCGAGATGCTCAAATCGCAGGCCGGCCCCGACCATGAACAGGCCCGGGTCTCGGGGGGTATAAGCGTAGGCGTAGACATCGTTGACGAGCTCGCGCCTATGACGTGCCTCACGATAGAGTCGTGAAGACTCACCGTGCCCAAGAATGACGGCCAAAGCGTCCAGGGCTGCAATGTCTTCGTGGTCAACCTCCGGGATGTGCCATGCGCAGGTGAAACGCGTCTCTTTGACGGGCTCGCGCAAAACTCGCAGGCGCGCCTCACGGCAAGGCGACTCCATCGCTCGCGGCGGCAAAGTTGGGCAGCCAGAATTCCAGTGACCAAAATAGTTCTGCACCTTATCGACGAGTGTGGCCGTATCAAAGTCCCCCACTGCCACCAGGGTCACGTTCTCGGGGCGATAGTTGTCTCGAAAGAACGCGAGTATCCGTTCTCGGGTCAACGCGCGGATGGTCTGCACCGAGCCGATAACGGGCCGGCTGTATGGATGCGCCTGGTAGGCCGCAGCAAACAGAGCGTTTGACAAGCGCCGAGTTGGGGAGTCGTCGGAGCGCTTGATCTCCTCGATGACGACCTCGATCTCGCGAGCAAGCTCCTCTGCATCGAATGCCGAGGCTGTGAGTGCATCGGCGAGAATATCGAGGCCGGTGCTTAGTTCCTCGGTTGAAAGAACAATGTGGTAAACGGTTTGGTCGAAGGAGGTCCAAGCATTGATCTCTCCCCCCGACGCTTCCACGGTGCGGGCAATCTCACCGACGCCCCGCCGCTCGGTTCCCTTGAACAACATGTGCTCGTGTACGTGGGCGATGCCAGCGATGGATTCGTCCTCGTCGGCTGAGCCGACGTGAACCCAAGCCTGCAGGGCCACCACTGGCGCTGCGTGCATTTCCTCTGACAAAATGGTGAGACCGTTGTCGAGTCGTGTACGGTTGACCTTCACATCATGCTCGTCGTTGTGCCCTCACCGGACCACGAGACAACGCAGCCGCTGAAGGGTTCGTTAATAATAAGGATGTCACAATCTTTAGTGCGTCGTTGTCGAGTGTCCGTCAAGCTGGTCACGCCTTCTTTCCCAAGCCAATCAGGAACATCTCTGTCGAATGTTTGCGTGTGGCGTCAGGCCGCAACAGCTCGACCTTGGTGTAGCCGCTGCGCATCGCCTTGATGATACCCGGCACCTCACCGCCCTCGAGCACCTTCAGCACAGTATGACCGCCAGGCTTGAGCAACTTTTCTGCCAGCGCGAGCGCCCTCTCCACCAACGCGGCGGAACGCAGTGCATCGGTGGTGTGATCCCCCATCGTCGATGGCGCCATGTCCGAGAGCAGTACGTCAAGCCGAGCGGGGAGAGCATCGGTTGTAATCTCAAAGGCGTCACCCTGGCGAACCTCCACATGGGCGGGGAAACTCACGTCGAGGGGTTTCAAATCATAGCCGACCACGTGGCCGCTCAATCCGACCTTCGTGCCTGCGTACTGCAACCAGGAACCCGGCGCACAGCCCAAATCGAGAACGGTATCTCCCGCCGACAGTATTTGCCATCTCTCGTCGATCTCTTCGAGCTTGAACACTGAACGGGCGGCCTTTCCTTCCCGTTTGGCGCGGCGACCAAAATGGTCCTGATGACGGCGTTGACGTGCCATCGGATGCGTTTATCAGAGTCGACTGGGGGTCACCAAATATCGCGCCGCACGATTTCCCCAAGGCCCATTGCGGCGGCCGTATCGGCTGACCAAGCGGTCAACCGATCTCCATGCAGAGTGTGGAGGTGGGAATGACGTAACTAGTTGATATTACTAGCTGTGCGTGACGCGCCGTGACACGAAAATCAAAGAAATTCGCGCAACTACGGCCAGATCCCTACCGAAACTAACTGCAAGCCAGGGGAGTCGCCAATGTTCGACCAGAGATCCTACTACCTCATTCTTGCCATGTTGCTGACCGCGAGCTGCGTCAATGGCGAAGTGATTGCCGAGCTCGCGTCGGGCTCGGGCGAAGAAGCTTCACAACCCGAACCCAATCATTCCGGGGTCGAGGTGACAACCATTGCCGATCGCACCAACGCCGCTCCCGGAGAGACGATCAGTGTTTGGTGCATGCTGCGCGTCGACGGTGAGCCACAAGCCCCAGGTGGCCAGGTTGTCGTCGACGTCACCCCACAACCCGCACAACTGCTCCAAACCACCCAGGGTGCCCAGTTCGCCGCCAACACTGCCGGCGAGTATCGCGCCGCATGTCGCCTGCAAAGCTTCGCCGCCGTCGACAACGATGGCGTACTCGTCACAATCAGCGGCGCCGAGCCCGCCTCTTGGAACGTCGAATACAACCAGCAAGACTGTTACGCCGCAACCGACCGTCTGAGCTTCGACATCGAAGTCTTCGACGCATTTGGCAACACCATGACCCATCCCATGATCACGGCGGCCATTAGTCCCTCTGACAGCCACGCGGGCAACGTCACCCATGGTTTCCGCTTCCTCAAAGACGGCGACTACCAGGTCACCCTCGGCCTCGTGGGCGCAACGGTCCCAGCTGTGGTCATCAATGTCCATGTGGATGCCACGCCTCCTGTCGTTGACATCACGAGCCCTACACCCGACGCAATGCTCAAATCAGGCAGCAACGGCGATGACGACGTCACCGTGAGTGGAACAGCCTACGATGCCAACAGCTCCATTGTCATGTTGCAGATCGCCGGCAACGATGTGAATGTCGGCAGCGAACAAAAGAACATTCCGTTCCAAGTGACCCACGTGAGCCGGTGGGGACTGTCGGTTGTGACCGGCGTCGCCGAGGACGCCTGTGGCAACATGGGTTATGCGGCGAGCCCATTTCTCCGCAGCCCCTCTTATCTCGCCGCCGCCACCTCCACCGACCCCAATGCCAAAATAGGCAGCGGCTTCACCACCCAGATCAGCCAGTTGTTTCTCGACGACGGCAATCGATCCGACCTCAATGATGTTGCGAGCCTCGCCCAAGCGGCGGTCGGCACCTTTGACTTCAATGCCATGCTCGAATCTGGTGCCGTTCTCGCCGGGCAGGAAGGCCGAGCCTGTGGCAACTGCCCCGTAGGTCCCTTCTTCGTTGGCACCAGCTTCACCGCATGGCGCCATCCCGACGTTGGCCGCAGGATCAACCTGGCCCCACCGGTCATTGACAACCTTGAGTTTGTCGCAGGGGGCCTCGAATTCGCAGCCCACATCTCGAACTTCGATTTTCCCCTCAAGGTGCAGGTAACACTCACAGAGTGCTCCTTCGGGTGCGGCACCGACCACACCATCACCGTTGACGGTTGGGTGGGTCTCGATCGCATGGACATCGGCGGTACCATCGCGGCCAATGTCCAATCGGGCGAAGTCCAAAGTGGCATGAACGACGTCAACTTTGCCGTCCAAGGTACCTACATCGACCTCGATTGCGGCGCCCTCGATGGCACTTGCGATGGGATCACCGATCAGCTCATCGCCGCGGCCCAAAGCAGATTGGAGCTGGCAGTCGAAGAGGCCATCGCGTCGTTGGTACCGCCCATGCTCGCCGACGCCCTCCAGAGCCCCGCGATCACCCAAGAGCTAACTCTCCCCGCCCCCATCGATGTGGCTCTCACCGTCGCCGCCGAGGTGGATACTTTGTCGATGTGCGGCCGGAACATTGGTTTAGCTTCCCCCAGTGCGTGCCATGCCGACAACAGTAACCCAGGGTCAGTCAATATCGCCGTGGGAGCTCAGATCTACCCAAACCAACGGGGTGCCAACGTTCCACAATCTGCGCGGGGCTCCATTTCCTACGGTGGCACATCCGGTGAATTCGATAGCTCCGAATGGTCATTCGCTGTGGGCATGAGAACCGATTTGCTCAACCAAGCCCTGTGGGCCGTTTGGTACGGCGGTGGCCTCGACCTTCCAGATCTTCGGGAGGCCCTCGGTGAAGCAATCCCAACCGGCATGTCGGGCTCAGTCAACCTCGGTCTTCCGCCGGTGATCATGCCTGGCCAAGACGGTCAGCTGCTCGAGCTCGGTCTCGGCGACATACAGATCGAAGCCACCGTCGACCTCAACGCATTGTTAGGTGATGAGCCAGCGGCCCCGTTGCCAGTGACAATCGCAATGACCGCGTCTCTCGTCGTCGGCATCGCCATCGATGTCGACGCAGAAAACCATTCCGTACGGGTGGTCCCAAACACCGAGCCACAAATCTATTTTGAGATTCAGCAAATCAACGATAAGGCATACGGCCCGTTCCTTGGCATGGCTTTGGGCGAGCTGATGGCCAACGAGCTGCCCGGTCTCTTGGGGGATGCCGTTGCAGAGATCGAACTGCCAAGCTTCGAGCTCAGCGGCGTGCCTGGTGTTCCCGCCAAAACGACGTGGACGATCGCAGATGCGGCCGTGAGTCACGACGATGGCGTTCTCGGCCTCTACGGCCGAATCGAATGCTCGCAGTGAACCTTTGAAACGAGGATAACGAAGTTATGAGTCGCCAAGCCAAACTACTCATCGTCACCCTCGTGGCATTGTCTTTCGCTGGCTGCATCAAGTGGTTCAAAGGTGATGTGGCATCGGGCATCGCCCGGTTGACTCTGCGCAACATGGCTGCGGTCGTCAGTATCATCAGCAAAGACACCCAATGCGGTTTCGAAAGCGAAGCGGTGCTCGACAACCCCCGCATCGAAGGCGAAGTCGGTGGACACGGTGTCGTAACTTGGACAACAACCGAGTGCCGCCTCGACCTCGGCGACTATACCGAAGTGACGCACAACTGCATCGACCGCATCATCAGCGCCAAGGGCGTCATCACAGTTACAGCAGAAAAGATCATTGAAGGCCGAATCACCGGCGATCCCGATCAACCAGTCATCCCCACCGACTCGTTTGCCGCAACATTAAACATCATCGAAGCTCGTGTTGAGGATTTCGAGGTCAAAGACAACGGCGTCGACGAGTACATGGAAATCTACAACGGCACCCTCTCCGGCAAGGTCCGCCCACGTTTGGCCCGCTCTGCTGGCCTCGGTGCCTGCGCCATCATCACCAACAACATCCAATTCGAAGACATCACCTACGGCCCTTCAGAGGTCTTTGTCTCAACACCAAGCATGGATTTCGATGCAAAGGTGCAGTCATCGAGCATTTCCGCGATGATTGGCGAAGGAGTGGATGAGGAGAATAGCATAAGTGGCACACTCACTGTTTGGGACAGCCCAGAGGAAGTCCCAAACGATGGCACCTATGCCGATCCCAGCTACAAGCAGAAGAGATATCGCGAGACTTACGAATGCCTCGACGATCTTGCTCTCCCGGTAAGCTACAATTGCGACATCACTGAAATGATCGGCATGGGCGCGGCGCGGCTGAGCATGCAGACCATGGCCGGCGTGGTCAACGCCATCAATTCAGATGAGGAATGCGGTTTCTCGAGCCCGGCGGTGAAAGACGCCGTCCTCCTCGAAGGGACTGTCGGTGAGCCGGGGGGCGTCGCGACTTTCACCGTGAACAACTGCACCCTCGACTTTGCCGCCCCGCACACGGTGTCCACCAACTGCCAAGACGCTGAGACGATCATTCAAGGCCGCGCCACCGTCTCCGGCACCATGGCCATCGCCGGGTACCTCTCTGGCGACCCCGAAGAGCCGGCGGTGCCCACCACCCGCGACCCTGCGAGGTTCGACCTGACCATTCGTTTCGACAACTGGCGCACCAGCTCTTCGGCCACGGATCAGGCAATACGCGTTCTTTCGGGCACTCTCTCCGGCGTGGTGCAGCCCCGCACGGCCATCGACAAAGAGCTCGGGGTTTGCTCAATCGCCACACCCGTCGCCGAGCTGTCGCAGATTCAATGGCAAAACGGCGACGTCATGATCGAGGCGGATGGGCTCACCTTCGAGACCCACCTAACCCATTCGAATCTGCATGCCATCAACGGCCCCAAGGGCGCCCACGAAAACTTCCTCGACGGCACTATCAACGCGGACGGCACGGACATAGCCGTTCCCCAAAACGACCAGATCCTCGACCCCAACTACGAACCCCAAGCCTTTGATCTGTCCTACCAATGCGACGACAACATGGAGGTGCCCGAATCCGACGCCGACTGCTCCCTCGATCCCATGTTGGCGCAAAACGCCGCGCGCCTGGTCCTACAGAGCTTTGGCATGTTGGCAACAGAATTCAACAACAATGAAACCTGCGGCTTCGCTGCAATCGACTCACTGTTGCCCGAGAACGTCAGCGACGCCCCCAACGGTGAAATCACCGCGGTTTGGGAGGTACTGGGATGCACCATGGGTGGCGGCAGTGGTGATCCGGTGCTGATTGACACAGACTGCAATGGCAAGAACACCTACATGCATGGCACTGCCGTGGCCGATGGCACGAAGACCGCGACGGGTCGACTGGCTGCTGCTGCCACCCCCATTTTTCCCTCCAGCCGGGAGGGTGCCGGCATCGAGATTCACCTGGCGACCCTGGACGCCTATGCCGTGATTCCCTGGGACGAAGGTGCCACCGAACCTGGTGCGTACATGACAATCCATAACGCCACCCTCAGCGGTGTCTCGAGGGTCATTGCCGGCGAGTCCATCACCGATCCCGGCGCTTTTTACATCCCCACCCCGGTCGCGAGTCTCTACGACGTACGCATGGTCGACGCCCACGTCACTGTCCACGCCATGGGCAAACAATTCAATCTGTACATTGCCAATACCAACCTCGCCGGCTTCAATGGATTCTACCACGGAGAGGGCAACATTATTTCTGGCTGGATTACGGTCAACGGCAATACCTACAACATCCCCGTCGACCCCAGCGATCCAGAAGACTGCGTGCTTGACCCCGAGTTCGACCAAGAGACTTTCGACGCCTCTTACGTCTGCCGGGAAGACCTCCTCGAAGTCGTCCCGTGGAACTAAGAAGAGAACGAGCCAAGCAACAACCTCCTCCACGCCAACCGACAACCCGCGCACAAAACAGTCTTTCGATGACACAGTCGTGACATGCCTGTCCCATTCATCAAATCAGACCTACAGCTAGCCTGTGCGGTAGATGAAGGGAATTCCCTGCATGTCTGAGCTGCACCTCAAAACGCTCCAGTTGGATTCTCATTTCCGCACCCTGCCTGAGGTGAGCCATGCTTGGGGCGTGCTGCCACGGGAACGGTTTTCTTGTTTGTCGCACGCGGTGTCCGCCGCGTTTGCGGCGGTGGGTCTGGCTCTCCTTTTGGTCGTGGCGCAGGGCGACGCAATGTTGACCTTGTTAGCAACAATCTACGGTGTCAGTGCAGTGCTGATGTTTTCTGCAAGCGCGCTTTACCACGCGAACAAGCGCAAAGACGACGAGATCAGCCTCTGGCGCCGACTCGATCACAGCGCCATTTTCGTCATGATCGCCGGAACGTTCACGCCAATTTGTTTCATCCACCTCAATCCCACGTGGTTCTATAGCATCGTCGGCGCGCAATGGATTCTGGTGGCTGTGGGAATCTTCTTCAAACTGGCATGGCTGCGTGCACCGCGCTGGCTGACGACTGGGATCTACTTGGCCATGGGTTGGATGGCAGTGATCGCGGTAGTGCCGTTCGTTGAATCGATGTCCAGGTTCGAGCTCAGCCTGCTGGCCGCTGGCGGACTCAGCTATTCAACAGGCGCTGTTGTCTATGGTCTGAAGAAACCCGACTTCTGGCCCAACCTCGTGGGGTTCCACGGTTTGTTCCACCTGTTTGTCATGGGTGGTGCCCTGTCACACTTCTGGTTGATTTATCGCAGCGTCGCAGCGGCAAAGATTGCTCTGGGTTGATAACCCAGATGCTCACGGAATCACCTGAGGCCTCGACTCACTCGTCTTCCTCGTCGTCCTTCTCCTCTTCGTCGTCCTCGTCCTCGTCCTCGTCGTCCTCGTCCTCGTCGTCCTCTTCATCTGCGTCTTTGGATGCTTTGGCCTTGGCCTTCTTGGCTTTGGCCTTTTCATCATCTTTTTCTTTGGCGACCTTCTTCTCTTCGACCTCAACCACTGCGTTGATAGCTTCGGACACCGCCTCGAGGACCTTCTCTGGTGTCATCTTGAGAACCGCGCTCACTTCGTGCACGAAATAAGAACGCGCGGTATCCAACAGACGCTCTTCACTCGTTGTAATCTTCAAGGCCCGAGAGCGATACGCCAGATCGTGGAAAATGGTGGTGTAGTCGTCGGCGTTGCCTTCCTTGAGCTTGTCCTTGTAAAGAATCAGCCGCGCCTTGATGTCCATTGACTCATCGAGCTTCGGCCTGGTCTTGGACTTGATTGTTTTGAGCAGCTCTTTGGCCTTTGCCGCCGAGATGAGTGGACGCAGGGCATTGTTCTTCATCGTCAGGCTGGGAATCAACAGAGTGCCACCACCTGACAATTCCAACACCTGGAACTCTTCCTTCTTGCCGTGAAACTCACGGACCTCCACAGCCACGAGCGTCAATACGCCATGGGAGGGATAGAAACACTGCCCGCCGATCTTCATTTGTTTGTTTTTGTCTACCATCGAGACTACGGATATCTGAAACAGGCCGCGACTCAAAGCAATCTCAGCAGGCTAAATTGGCGAATCAGGCGGCCATCCCCGGGGCTTTTCCCGACCCCATAGGCAGGCTCCCGTCAAGTCGAGGGCAGACACCCAGTCTCAGACAAAGAGGCTGCGAGCTTAGCGAAATCATCAATGGACAGGGTTTCGGCACGGGTTCGGGCGTCGAGGCCTGCCTTGCCGATTGCCGCCTCTATGTTGGCCGTTGTCGCCGACAACCCGTCAGCTAAGGAATTGCGCAGCATTTTGCGCCTGGCACTGAATGCCGCGCGCGCGGTTGCCACCAGATCTGCGTCGCTGGCATTGAGCTCACGGCGATGGGGGCTGAGACACACAACGCTAGAGGTTACCTTGGGAGGTGGCAAAAACGCGCCAGGCGGCACATTGCGAAGGATGCGCACATCAAACGCCCGTTGTACCAACACTGACAGCAGTCCGTAGATGCGATTGCCGGGTTTCGCCGCGAGACGTTCTGCGACCTCGCGCTGTACCAAAAACACGCCGCGCGAGATGACCGTGTGCGCTTCGGCGACGTTGACGAGAATTCGACCTGACAGCTGATAGGGAAGATTGCCGCAAACCGCGAGAAGACCGCCAACGGTGGCACTGTGTTCGCGGTAATCCATCTGGGTTGCGTCGGCCTCGACGATCGAGAGATTCTCTGCCCACAGCAATGCTTGCCTCAGTATCGGCACGATCTCGCGGTCCCGCTCAACGGCGATAACCCGACCACCACGACGGACGAGGTGATAGGTGAGCGCACCCAGGCCAGCACCAAGCTCGAGCACCACCTGCTCCGCACCGCAGCCAGTCGCTTCGGCGATGACCGACAACGCTGTTTGGTCGCAGAGAAAGTTTTGGCCCCAGCTCTTTTTTGCGCTTAAGCCAGCTTCCCTTAGCAGCGCACGCGGGTTCGGTGGTGGCGGCGGCGTGGCGGAGGTGCCGCGATTATCAGGGACGCTCATGGTTGCCGCCACGGCTTGACGCGGACGCCGATCGCCGATTGGTCACCGAGACGCCAACGCGACACGGCGCTCGTCCGCCACGCGGTGCGCTCGCCTGCACCGAGGCGCATCCACCCTGCTGCGGCAATCATCGCGCCGTTGTCAGTGCACAGCTCTCGCGGAGGAATCAACGACCACAAGCGTGCTCGCCCGCAACGTTCAGCCAGTAGCTCGCGCAAACGCGAATTGGCCGCCACTCCACCTGCGAGCACGACCCCTGCGGCATCATACTTGCGTGCCGCGGCCACCGCCTTCTTGGTCAGAATGTCAGCGATCGCCTCCTGCAGCGAAGCGCAGAAATCAGCGCGCTCATCCACTGGTAGATTACCACCGCGGGACTTGACATATTGGGAAGCCGCCGTCTTGAGCCCGGAAAAAGAGAAATCAAAATTCTTGGTGCTGGGCATGCCCCTGGGTAGCTTCACGGCGTTGCCGTCGCCACCTTTGGCCGCTTCGTCTATCCGTTGCCCACCCGGATAACCGAGACCAATGAGCTTAGACACCTTATCAAAGGCTTCGCCAGCGGCGTCATCACGGGTACCACCTAAGACCTGATAGTCGCCAAACCCACGCACAAGGTAGAGGTGACTGTGCCCCCCGCTTACCACCAAGGCGACATGGGGGTACTTCACTGGCTCCTCGGCGAGCAACGCCGCGCAGAGATGTCCCTCGAGGTGATTGATGCCAACCCAGGGCAAACCGGTCGCAAGGGCCAGCCCCTTTGCGAACTGCATGCCCACCAGAAGCGACCCAATCAGGCCAGGACCGCGCGTGACCGCAATGCCATCGAGCGTCTTGAGTCCACCTGCCTCGCCCACGGCCCGGCCCACAATATCGATGATGCGGTTGATGTGCTCCCGCGAGGCAATTTCGGGCACCACGCCACCAAAGGGCGCATGGTTATCATGTTGCGCATGAATAACGTTGCTGACGATTCGAGGTCCGTCCTCAACCACGGCGGCAGCAGTATCATCGCAGCTCGATTCTATACCCAAGACTCGCATGTGCGCCCCGTAGCCCAAGGTCCCCCGTCATGCAACCAAATGGAGCAACCGCGACGGACAGCACAGACTCTGGGGGATTGCCTGGGCCGATTATCTCTGGCAACTTGGCGGACTGTGGGAAGCCCATGTACCTGTGAGGAGATGTCATGATCTTGAGCGCATTGGCTCTGCTGTGTGCCGTTCAGATTTCGCAGATTGCCCCTGTGGGCAATCCCAAGTCCGTGAGCTGGGGCGAAAACAAAGGTTATGTGGCTGCGAACGACGGAGTTGCATTTACCGTCAAGGGTCCGTCCAAGGTCATGGTCACCGTGGCTGGTGCGAGCGAACTGAAGGGCAAGAGCGTGAAGGTTGAGATCATTCGCGACGACGCCTTTCTCTCAATCAACAATCTCAAGCTCAAAAATATGCGCGGTGGTCCCAAGGGCTACCCCACCCAGGGTGCGGTGGGTCTCGAGGTGCCAGAAGGAGATCACACCTATCGGGTCAAAGCAGCCAGCAAGCTCGTGGTCACCATGGCCGCGACCAAAAAGATTGCACACAAAGCCCTTGCGGCGGCCGAAACAAAGCTCGCCGGTG
>Ga0156400_1039_pt1 | contig 18615 bp, 6 predicted proteins | sample RifOxyA3_FD_108044 | JGI IMG/M metagenome (GOLD analysis project Ga0156400, IMG submission 108044) | Deltaproteobacteria bacterium RIFOXYA12_FULL_58_15
CAAGGACTGCAACGTCTGCGGTGCCGACTGCCAGGGTGCGGCAGATCCCCAAGGTACTTTGCGGGTGTCAGAGTGCATGTTGTGCCTCAACTGCCAAGAGGGCTGTCAGCGCGGAGGCATCCATTACAAATTCCTGCCTTCTCCTGAGTTGACCACCGACCGCTTGGATCTGACTCGGCGGCACACCATCACCGCTGTGGCCGCAGGCCTCATGGCAGTTCCCTTGCTGCGCACCTCGGATGGTGTCGATCCACGGCCACACCCACACCGTATTCGGCCGCCCGGTTCGGTCCCGGAACACGACTTCCTCGAGCGCTGCGTCAAGTGTGGCGCTTGCATGAAGGCATGCCCCACAGGCGGTTTGCAGCCTGCGTGGAATGAGGCGGGTTTGGAGGGATTGTGGACTCCCATCTTGGTGCCACGCATTGGCTACTGCGAGCACGACTGCACCCTGTGCACACAAGTTTGCCCGACCGATGCCATTATGCCGCTCACCCACACCGAAAAGGTCGGACAGCCGCCGGACAAAGAGCCAGTTCGCTTGGGGACTGCGTTCTTCAACCGCGGCCGCTGTTTACCGTGGGCCATGGACACTCCGTGCATTGTTTGCGAAGAGGTTTGCCCCACATCACCCAAAGCTATTTACTACAAGCTCGAAACCGTCACCGCTCGCAATGGTGAAGAACGTACCCTCAAACGGCCGTTTGTCGATCCTGATCAATGCGTCGGTTGCGGAACCTGCGAGAAACACTGCCCCGTCTTCGACGAGGCGGCAGTACGCGTTTCATCCGTGGGCGAAACCCGCGATATCAGAAATCGCATTATGCTCAAGGGCGGGCGGGTCTGAGTTCTCCGCGAGTGATGGATCTGTCGCCAAAAATACAAATGCCACACAGGAGCGGTGGCTATCGATAGTCGCCGATCAGAACAAAGCCGGCCCAATGGGCGGGATGCGAGAAGTAACGCCGTGCCGACAACGCCGCCTCGCGCAGAGCTTCCCCCGGCGAGTTGTGGCGAATTGAACGATAGAATCGTTTCATCAGCACGGCTGCCGCCAGATCGGACACACGATTGGCGGATGCGATCACCGTTCTCGAGCCCGCCGTAAGAAAAGCGCCCCCGAGTCCCAGCCACTCGTTTCCGTGTTGCGCACTGATGGCCGAGTCACAGGCGCTCAGGGTTACCAGACGTGGGGCATGGGGAAGCGAGAAAACCTCATGCAGTTCCAACCGACCGTCATTTCGTGCTTCAATCGCTCGCCCGTCCTCGGTCTCTGGTGGCCACAACACGATCGCGCTCGAGAGTGGATCCGTTGGGTCCAGTTCACCATGAGCTGCGATGTCGATGGCATCCGCTCGCACCTCACGCAGTGTTGCTTCGCTGGCTGCCGCACCGACGTTTGCCCGGGTGCCGGCAATCGACGCGGCCTCGAGGCCAGAAAACGGCAAGTCGGCGGAGGGGGCAAACACGGAGATGTGCTCGGGCCGGCCAGGCACCGCTTGTTGCAATTGATCGAAAAGGATCGAACCCGATGGGGCTCTTGCGATTACGAAGTGCTGCAACATCGGTTCACCGTCCTTGTCGGGCAACGCAGCAAACGGCAGGTGGTGCAGAGGCCCCTGCGGCAACACCACCACTGTGGTCGCCTTCTGCAGTCGTGGCCGCAGAGGCTTCATTAGCACATCAGCGAGCTTGGCCAGTTGATCTTCCACGGCTCCAAAGGCTCGTATGGCGAGACGGATACGTCCCACCCGATCAGACAACTCAACCCGCGACAACGCAATAGAGACAACATCCGCGGAGCTCCCATCAATGGCAATGACTGTGGTCTTGTTCCGACCAACGAAGAATGAAAGCACCACGGTGCCCGCCGGCAACACGCGTTGCAATTCCTCGAGGGATGCGGGGGTGATGGTAAATATGCGGGCTAGCCGAGGGTATCGCTCCCGCAACGCTTCCATGACGACTCGATGTGCGTCTTCGGCCTCCCGCAGTTGTTTCGCGGCACCCTCGACCTCCAAGAGCACATCTCTGCTGGCCGCCACCACCGCTTCTTTTGCGCGTAGCTCTGCGGTCAATTTCGCTTTTGCGTCGTCGCTGGGAAGCTCGATAGTTCGCCCAGCAAGTACGTCCAACATATCTCTCGCGCGCGACCGCTCAATGTATGAATAGGCCCGCCCCGTATCACCCGCGGCGATAGCCAAATCAATCGCCGCAGCATACAGATCATCGCGACTGTGAGTGGTTGACTCATTTGATTGACCGCGCCCCAATCGTTCAGCCACCTGCAATGCTTGTTCAAACAACCGGCTGGCCTGTTCGCTGTCCCCTGCTTGCTCTGCTTTGCGGCCGAGCGCGTACACAGATCGCCATTCAATCTCCGGCACTGATGCTTTTCGCGCGATCTGTGCAGCCTCAGCGTAACGCTCACTGCTCTCGGGGATTCCCAGTGCATCGAGAATCTCGCCGGCGGCAAACAACGATTCGAGTTGATTGTACTGCTCGCCAATCGAACGACTCAGCGCCAAAGCCTCATTGACCCGCTCGAGCGCCTCCCTGTCGTTCCCTTGACGATGCAGGGCCACGGCAAGATTGCGCAGATCATATGCGCGCCCTTCCACGCTGCCGAGCTCTACATCAAGCACCAGTGCATCGCGAAAGATGGCTATCGCCTCGGTGATCCGTCCGGCCTCCCGAAGAATCTTTCCAAGATTGTTGAGCTGGGCAGCCTCCTCCGACCGACGGCCGGTGGCTCTTGCGAGCTCGAGTGCGTTTCTCGCAAGCTCCTCCGCCCTCATCAACTCGCCCTGATTGAGAGCAACGAGCGCCGCGAGACTCACTGCCTGGGTCTCACGAAACGCATCCTTCGCCGCACGCGCCATTTTCAGGGCTTTCTCCTGCCAATCGAGGGCACGCCTGTAGCTGCCGCGATACCAATAGAGTCGGGCAATCTCCAGGGTGACGTCGATTCGAGTGCGCTCTTTGACCGATTCCCCCAGAGCCTCAATGAGAAACGCGCGCTCCAATGCTTGATCGTAGGCACCGCGTTTGCGGAAGACCGTGACGATGTCGAGCATTAGACCAGGAGCGAGATCTTGCGCCTTCACCGCTTCGGCAATGGCGAGGGCCTTCTCGAATGATTTGAGCGCTTCTCCGTAATTGCTGAGCACATCACGGTACAGAAAACCGAGGTGACGCCACGGCGCGATCTGTTCTTTGGGGTCAACCTTGCCATACAACTGCGCAGCTTCGTTGTACCAACGAATTGCTTCGTCGTATTCATAGAGGCCGCGGTGGGTGGTCGCCCTCTTGCTCGTGCAGGTCGCTTGCAACAAGAGGTCCTTTCCTTCCACGGCGTGCTCAACACATCTCTTTGCGGCATCAAGCGATTCGCGCGGACGATTCGCTTGCTCCAAGGCAACCGCGAGATCCAACGCGGTCTTGGCCGCCGAGGAGAGATCACCTTGCTCTACATAGATATCGTGGACTGCCTGGTAGAGACGCGCCGCTTCTTCGGGCTCATCCAAATTTCGGTGTACGACCGCCAGGGTTTTTTGGTATTGGATGCGGCGTGTACCCAAAGAGGAACCGAGCTTGGCATGCTTGTGCTTCGAGGTTGCCAACAATGCTTGGCTCTGATCGCGCAACAAAAAAACGATCGTATCATCCACTTCGGCAAAGTAACTCTGTGCCGCCTGCCAGTTCTCCCGCTTCCCCGTATTGCTGCCTTCCTTGAACTGATTAGCTGCCTCCGTCACCAAACGGATGAGCTCCCCTAAGGCAAAGTCGACCCGCTCTACCGGGGTCATTCCACCAAAACCCAAGAGCGATGCGGACGTTCCCTCTTGGCGCAAACTCTGCCAAACAGCGGTAGCTATTCGGCTCTCTTCTAACCCTTTCTGCACCACTCCGACCAGCCCCCGCCCAAGTGTCTCGGCACCAACAATCAAGGTCGGCACACCAGCCAAGAGAAAGGCCTGTGCCACTGCTCGCCGCAATCGTGCACTCACGGCAATACCGTCAACAATGACAACGGGAGCCGAGATGGTGGTGGCAGAAATCTTATCGAGGTCGAGCCCACTCTTCCCGACGGCATCGGCAGCGACTAATACGACCTGCGCAAGCCCAGGCCGTCCTCTGGGCGCGGACGAGAGAGCACCGTGGGCACCGAGGTACAATATCGAACTCCGAGCCCCCTGCTTGCCAAGCGCCTCTGCGTTCGCCGCGTAAGTCGCAACATCATCGATAGGGAGCTCGCTGCCGAGAGATACAATTCCACCCTTGCCAATCTTGCGCGTTTGATAGGAAGCAACGAGGTAGGTCGCGGCCAACACTTCGCTGACCTCAAAGCTTTTCCCCAAAGAGCCTTGACCATAGCGAAGCGTCCCCAGGGGCTCGTCCCACAACTCGCCGGCATCCACGTAGAGAGTAATGGCTTCACCACCAGAGAGGTGCGCGAGCAATGCTTCCGGAATGCTACCATCGAAGGTTCCGCCCACCACGTGGGACACGCCGTTGACATCGATTGCGAAGAAATGGGTCTGTTCTGGCAACGGCGCGAAGATCTGCACCAACACGTGCTTGCCCTCGAGACTGTTCTGAACCTCAGCCACGGTGGTCGGTTGCCCCTCCAGTGCTAATGCCAAGGCCGAGGCCTTCTTCAAGGCGGCGGCATATTTCTCCGGTTCATCTCGCAAACGGCGCAGGATTGTCCACGAGTCGACCTTCACAGCGCGTTCAACCGAAGGCTGCAGGGACAACAACCGGTCGCGCTCGAGCAAACGCCAAGCTCGCACCGCATCCCCTCGCGCTATCAGACGACCGGCGGCCGCAGCCACGAACGCGTTGCGCTCGATTGCGTGTGCCGGCTGCGGCACCGCCTCGAAGGAGTCGATCGCTGCGTCAAGCCACTCAACATTGGGCCCCGCCGCTCTCTCACTACCTAGCCACAAAGACCGATCGAAACGGAAACGCCAATTATTGGGCATCTCACTGGGGGCGAGTTGTGCTTCTGAGGTCTCTCCCACCAGCCCCAAGACGCCGGGCAATACGTTGGTTTCCCCGGTGACATCCGAAACCCCCAGGCGAGAGAGAGCCAGAGCGGCATCAAGGTGCTCTACCCTCTTGTCGAGCTCACCCAACAGGGCGGCAAACCGCCCGGCAGTGTCCGGAGCATTGATCTTTGGCACAACGGTTGCCTCGAACACCTCCTGCAGGGACAACCAACGACTCAGTCGCTGGCTAAGCTCTGGGCGAGCTGCTGCTGTGGCTCCAGAGCCCAAGTGCGCGGTGAGCAAAGCCTCTGCAGACGAAAGCTCGGTGCGGACGTCGGGAGTTTCCAGCCAAAGCTGCGCAAGCGATTCGAGAATGATGACGACGTCAGCCCACGCCTGCAGCTCAGTCGATCCGGCGGCGGTGCACATCACGCCCGGCGCATTGGGATCGGGTTGCACACAACCACTGAGAGCCATGCCGATCGTCAATGCCTCGAGCCAGATCTTTTGCGCCCCGGTGGCATCGCCAACTCTCGCATGCAGCAGCGCGCTCTCGTGTAGGGCGAGCAGCAGCTCAAGCTGCACCCGGCCGCCTCGTTTTGGCTCAGCGCCCGCGGCGCGAACGATCTCAACCCGTCGACCATCGAGGCGCAGCGCTGCCTGGATCTCACCGCGACGGACGAGCAATCGTGCCATGGCCGCGCGGGCGATATCCTCTTCCTGATTTGCCGAGAAACCACAAATAGCACCGGTGACACTCTTGGCATTGGTTGGAAGCTCTTGCTCAAGCATGCCAATCCGCACGGGTATCCATGCGAGCAACCGCAACGCCGGCTTTTCCCAGCAGTACCGTGCATCCCCTGGCCCCCTTTGCTGTTCAAGATTCTGTAGGAGCTCTCCCCAGACCACCAACGCTTGTTCATCCTTCCCCAACTGTTGCAGGGAAAGGGCTTTGCCACGCAGCATTGGAATGACCCGCTGCCAATCCTCACGCTCAACGTAGATGGCCCGAGCGCGCTCATACCACTCGGCGGCTCGATCATAGTTCTTTGTCAACAATCCCAAGGCCGCATTGAGCGCAGCCATTGTCCCGAGCCGGGGTTTGCCAACAAGCGAGTCCGCAAGCGCAAAGGCTCGCTCTGCGTTCTTCTGGGCGAGTTCAAATGCTTGCTCGCGCATTGCCGCCTGTGCATATCGCTGGAGAAAAATGAGCTCGGTGATCGGATTCCTAAATGGCACACCCGCCTCCTCACGGGCGCGGTAGGACACGAGGGCATCATCGGTCTTTCCTATTTTGAACAACACATTGGCATAGTTGAGTCGCGACGCGGCCCACAACTCGACATCGTTGGTTGGGTCCAAGAGGGACCAGGCTATTGCGTAGGAATCGCTCGCTCGGTCGAGCCAACCCCCACGGGCGTCACGTTCATTCCATTGCTCTCGGATCCAACCGAGCGTCAGGTGTGCAGCACCGAGGCGTGAATCGAGTTCGAGGGCCGCCTCGATCTCACGCTCTGCGCGGTTCAAAGACGGAGGTGAACTGAAAGTGAGAGCGTAACCGTAGCCATAGCGCGCAAACTTGTCGCGGGGGTCCGTCTCTGCTGCCGCTTCGTACTCACTCAACACCTTCTCGAGATCACCCAGCCCCGCCGACAGCTCAATGTAACGCCGATGGGCATAAACGAGCTCGCGATTGTTGCGAAGCAAACGCGCATAGCTGTCCCGTGCGGTGGCAATGTCACCGGCTTCTTCCTCACCACGTGCCTTCGATAGCGCGATACGGGTCAACCCATGCAGTGCGCGCGAACGCAGCTTGGGACTCTGAGCCAGCTCAGCAATGATTTGCTCGTAGGCAAGAATGGCCGCAGGTGCGTTGCCTTGCTTCTCCGCAGATTCCCCCAGATTGATCAGGGCCTCCGCACGAATTGCCGGATCAGCCACTTCGTCGGCAATGCGTCGCCAGCTTTCGAGGGCCACCCCGTGGTGCTCAAGTCGCTCCTGTTCACGGGCAAGCGCCACGGCTGCCGGGGCGGTGACCGCAAGAAGTGTCGCGTTGTCACGGATGATCTGTTCAAAACCTGCCGCACCGTTTATACCGGCGTGTTGGCGCGCCGTCTCAATCCACCTTTGTGCAGCGCGTTGAACATAGTGCCTTTCCCCGGGCAGCTCCTGCAACGTGGAACGAGAGATGTGTGCCACCGCGTCAAGGTCTCCCATGAGTGCAAACACCTCGCCGAGACGATCTCGGGCGCGCGCCTTGTCCTCATTTGGCACATCATCACCTCGTGCTATTACGGAAAAGACCGCGGCGGCGCTCTGCCTGTCGCCAAGCGCGTAGGTAGCCTCAGCCTTGGTGAGCGTCGCTCTCGTGACAACCGCGGGTTGGTTTGCAAATCGTTTCTCAACGGCAGCGATTTCCCGCAAACGTTCTTTCGTAAATGTTCTCTCCGCTTCCTCGCGGATCATCAACTCGCCGCGCAGTCGTTCAAGCATTTGCAGGCGCTGGATCTCGACAAGAGATACACCCGCGAGAAGTGATCCAGACGCTTCTTCGGCAACTCGCTGGAGCTCGGCAACGGCGTCGGAATATCGCTCCCGCTCAGCCAGCTCGCGGGCGAGCTCGTATCGAGCGGACGCTGAAGCGGTTGGTGTCGTGGCCACCAAGTAGCGCAGAGCAAGCTTTCGCAGAGCCGGATTGGTCTCGGCTCGGGCCGCTTCCAATATGCCTTCAGGACCCGCATTGGTGTGAATCATACCATCAGTGGGAAGCGCATAGATTTCCAGATCGCCAAAACCCGAAGTCGTGTAGACAAACCAATCATTGGCCATGGACGCAAAAATCTCGCCACCGTCCCCGGCGGTCAGCGGCTCTGCGAGCGGCGGCTTTCCAGACGCAAAGGTCGTCCTGTCAAAATCTAGGGCCCACAGGCTCGGGGCGTCATCCACGTCAATGACACCGTCGCCAGTTTGGTCGTCGACCCAGCGGGCAAAAAGAATTCGCGTTCCTTGGGCACCCCGCGCAACGCGAGGAATTCCTTCGGTGTAGGCACCATCTGTCACTGCGGCAACTGCACCGTCCTTGACACGCAGGCCGTACAACCTTGGCCGCGGCCGCTCATCCAGTGCGACGTAAAACAAATATTGACCGTCAGTCGCGACGGCTGGGTCCCATCCCCGCTCAACCACAGTGCGGCGTACGCCGGATTCGAGATCGAAGCAGTCAATGCGTTCCGGCGCGCCCCCGCGTGCTCGCGCTGTGAAATAGATGGTCTTGCCATCGGCGCTCCAGGTCGGCGCGCGGTCAGCGGTGTCCCTATTAGTCAGGCACCGCTTGCCACTGCCGTCAACATCCATGATCCAGATGTCGCCTTTGACATCATCGACCTGCGATGTCCATGTTATCTGCCTGCCCGTCGGTGACAGCTCTGGGTCGGTGTCATCGGCAGATTGCGTGGTGAGCCGAACAGCAGCACCACCCTGCAAGGGTCGCTTGTATATGTCGAGGTTACGCTCGACCACCGCAGCATAAACAACCATGCCGCTCGCGGGCACAATGGACGGAGCCAAATCATCGTTGGTGCTCTTGATGATCGGCACCGGATCCTGAAACACGCCAGCCCGTGGGGCGGGAAACTCCGGTCGCACTGCTGTGCCCGTGCTGGCAGCGCAGCCCCAAGACATCGCCACCGCCATGGACATGATTTGAGCTGGCCGCATCATTTTTTGGCCCATGTCCCGTCAGTCCCCTCGTACCAATCGCCAGGATGAGCCCTCTCGAGAATCAGTCGATGATAGAGTTCGACGATCTGCGGTCGGTCTGCCACAGTGAGCACCGGGTCGATGCCGATGGCCCAGTCAATAATCGCACGTCGGTCGGCGTTTTCCTGATCAATCAACGTCTTCCTGAGCAGGATGAGATCTTCAGAAGGGGCGTCACAAGGCCGTATCGTCAAAATCGCACCACGCGCCTCACCCAGGCAACCTGCCACCTTCAAATCGCCGATGTCATCTCGATTGTACAGTTGCCTTCGACGGGCAGCGATTGCTCGACTCTGCAGATCGTCAGCTGACCCTGCGTGCACCCCACCCCCTCGAGAGCGGACCGACGCGACGAGCATCTGCTCCTCCGACAACGGCTCAGCTTCCCCCATGAGCTGCTTCTCGAGGGTCGTCTTCTGCCCGATGACAATCTGGTTGGTCTTGATGCCGCACGCCGCCCCTCCCAGAACAAGGGCAGCAAACAAAGAGGAAGATTTATTCAGCATGATTCCACCCCAATAGTGGTGCGATCGCTTTGTCTATCTGCGGTTGGGCATATGCGTCCAGATAATCCCCCAGCGGGTATCCGCGCAGAAGCTCCCTATTGATGTTCGGATAACCAATGTTGGTACCGGGAATGCGAATGATGGTCGACACGTCCAGGTCCATGTTGAGGTTTTCGAATTTGATCCATGTACGCACCTCATCAATCTTCACCAGCCACAACTGCGCACCCATCGCTCCCGTTGGATCAATCAACAGAAGAAACCGCTCAAAGGTCTTCGAGCCAATCTTGGTGACGTTCATGTACATGGTGAGATCGCGTCCCTGTGGTGCGGCAAGGAAGGAAAGCTGCATGTCCGCGTTGAGCTCCGAGTCAGACCCCGGTTGGAGATTGAGCGCCTCGAAATAACTCGCATCAAGGTTCGAGACCTTGAGACCGAAGTCCGCTCGGGCCGAGGCGTCCCGTCCAATCTGGAGCGCCATGTTGCCATTGACGTCTCCCCCGAGGACGTGCAACGCCAACCAGTCGACGAGGAGCATGCCGTCGTCAATCCTGCCTTCGAGCTCGAAGTCGGCGATGTTAATAGGGCCGGCAATGATTCGATGGGCCGTCAGCCCTGGGTTTTTGCGATAGGAACGCAAACGATCGTAGAATGCGGGACGTGCTGGCCTCTTGCGCACATCGTCGGCCGATGTGACCAAGGCTAGAACACCACTGCCGATTTTGAGGTTGCGGCGCAGGATCGTCGTGTCGTCGCGAGGATCAAAGGCAAACTTGATGTCGATGGGCAAGGTTCCTGACAGATCTTCGAGGAGAGTTGTTCTTGTTTCAGTGCCGACAGTTTCCTTTTTGCGAAAATTCAATTCGTCAGTGGTCAAGCCCCCATCAAAAGCGATGAGCCCATTTTCCGCACGCACGTTGCCAGCGATGCTCGCCGCACCGGAGAGTTCAGGTCCGCCCTCAGTGAGTTGGCTAAGCTCGTCGGCCAGAAAAATGCCGGCATTCCATCGCAAAGCCGCGGTGAGTCCGGGCATGCCCGGGCTCGTCCAACCTTGGGTGAGGACAAATCGCAGCGGCTTGGCAATCACACCACTGGCGTCGAAGCTAAAACCAGGCTCTGGTGCACGAACACCGAAGTTGTCGAGGGAGAGATCGCCACCAAGGCGATACGTTAGCGCCAGGTTAGCTGAAGCGTTCTGCACCGGTTTTGCCAGAGGTTTTTGCTCCAGAAACTCGATCTCACTGCTCAGTCCAAGCTTGAATGTACCGTCGGAAAAGGAGAAGGTCAGATCATTGCGCAATCCCTTGGCATTGACCGGCGTGCGCAACTCGTTGATCGCAGTGGTAAGGGTTATGCGTGGCCCATTCTTCTCCAGGGCGATGCCAAAATCGAGACCGAGACCGGAGAGACTCGCCTGGGGCATTTCCAGATCGACGCCCAACAGGCTGAGGTCAATATTGGCAACAAATGGCATGCCTGATCTGAAAGCCGCCTCCCAGCCGTCTAAATACTGGGCCAGTGCCTGCAAGCGCACTGCCATATCCGCTGACTCTATCTTGGTTGGCATTGCCTGCTTGGCGAGACTCTTGTGCGGAACCACACCGTCGATCCGCAAGCGTAGCTCCGCCTTCCCGGCAACCGTTAACTGTGGCAGTGAGTTCTTTGGAGCCAGGTTCAAGGCACGCGCAAGATCAGTGACGGCGATCCGGAGAACAAAATCGTCAAAGCGCGGCGCGCTACCCAATGCCTGGTCAATGAGACCGCTACCTTCAATGACCAATGCGTCTGACGTGGATAGACTGAGCTTCTCGAGATCGATTCGTTGACCATCGCGGGAGACAATGAGCTGCAGCGACGTACCCGTAAGGTCCACAGCCCCGGGACCTGGGAGAACGTTCACGGCGGGAAACGAGGTGACGAGCTTCGCGTCAACGCGCTCACCCGCCATATCCCAGGCTCTTGCGCCGAGTTGAAGATTGAAGCCATCCACTTTGACCTTGGGCGTGGTGATGTTGGCAAACAGCACACGGAGATTGGCAACCAAAGGATTGGGCGTGCTCGGCCGTTTCTTCATGACCAAGTCGTCAACCCACGAGGCTGGTGTGCTCATGTCCATGTCGAGACGCAACCGATTGACCCGCCCCCACGATCCGCCGGCAGCGTTGGCGCGGACCCGCAGGGTACTGTCAATATCGCCCGCCACCTCGCCGCCAAACCAGGGCGTCATGGGAGCGCGAATATTGAGTCCGACATCCAGATCACGGATCAATTGCCCGGCGGCCGCCACCGACACCGCTGAGGTCTCCAACGCCACGTTGGCTTTGCCAGCTTCACTGGTGAGGTGCACCCCAAAATTCAAATCCGCAACATCGAGGTCTTTGAGCTTAACTCGCACGTCGGCAAGAACCACGGCAAGATTCGCCGAGGTGTAGGCGAGGTCATGCTTGTCCGCCGCCAACAAGAAAGGTTTGGCGCTCACAGACAAACCACCGGAGAGCTCTAAACCGCGGACGAATGCGGCAACGAAAGGTTCGAGCTCGCCCAAGTCGGAGGCGATCTCGAACAGGTCGACTCTGACTTGAGGTGCGGTTAGCAGCTTTTCCATTTTGGCGGCAACCTCGATCCGGGTTCCCTCTCCAACGCCAAGCAACAACCTTGAGAGGGTTGCCGATTGGGCGAGCAGATCAGCAGACACCTCGATCACACTGGAAGCGTGCACCGGCGGAAGGTTCTGCTCGTTTTCGACAACAGCATCGGCCAACCAATCGAGTTGGAGCTCGATGTTTCCAAGTCCACCCGATTTCACCGCAATGCCCAATCGTTGTTCAACCTTGACTTCGCCCGGCACGGCGGCCCCTGTGAGAGTGAGTCGCGAGGGATGGCCCAATGTTCCAACAACCAACGCATCCGATTCAGAGTCGCCATCCTCCACAGTTCGATCGCCGAGGCCAACCCAGAGGTCGAGATTCATCCACTTGGCTTGCCCAACAAAGGCAGCTTCGACTCCAAACCGATCGATGGCAAAATTGAGGTCGGATCGTACGACGCGAAAGGAGCTGACTGTTATAGCGAGACGCTGCAGCTCCACGTAGACGGGTAGCGACGGTTGCTCGAGTGGTTTCTTCTCGTCGGACTCTGGCTCTGGCTCTGGCTCTGGCTCTGGCTCTGGCTTAGCCGGCGGCCGCAGAGCTAGCAGAAGAGCGTCCATGTTACGGCCGTGGTCGTTTTCTTCAACGGTGAGCTCGATTCCCTCGAGAGCAACCTCGGGGATCACAACTCGCAGGCGCAATAGACTCAACGTTGACCAATGCAGCGCCAAGCGCTGAAAGGCGACGGTGTCGTGTTCGAATCCAGGCAAGGGGCCTATGCGCAGAGGCCCGAGCTCGATGCCGGAAAGCAACGAAATGCTCAGGTCGCCGATTTCCACCGAGGCCTGCAGACGCCCAGCCAAGTCATCTTGAACCATGCTCCGCAGACGACCGTCATTGAAGTACAGCCGCAAACAGACCAGGACGGCGACGGTGAGCAGGCATGCCGCTCCTGCGGCTATCCCGACGGCTGCGGCAACACGCCGAAGCATACGAAGCCAGCGGCGCCTCTCCTTTGGCCCGATTTCCCCGGGTGGGACGTTGTGGTCGTGGGCAGAGTTCATTGTCATGGAATTAGATGACCGCCATGTTCGTCCTAATTCATACCCTGACCCAGAGCTAGGTAGTAGACTTTGGGTGCAAAAGGCGACGCTTGCAGCCGAGCCCCGAGGGGTGTAATCCCAGCAGGTTGTTGGCCTTTGTCTGGTCGGCCGACGCCGGAGGAAATGATGCAAAGACTACATTCCATTATTGCCGTGGGTGCGATTCTCTTGGTGAGCGGCCTCGCGAACGCCGCAGACACCCTATTGGTGAAAACCGACGGCAAGCTGGGGGCGGGAATCGCCACCAAGCACACAATTGCAGGAAACACCTTGGTACTCGAGCTTGCAGCGGGAGCCGACGGCGCGGCATGGGCCCGGACCATAAACGAACGACTCACCGGTGCCAAGGCGACCTTTGTCGGCGGCAAGCTCAGCATCTTTGGAATTCCCCCTGAGACTCTTATCGACCAGCTGACCAGCCTGTCCCTCGAAGGTGACGCTGATCCCTTGGCAGAGCTCGGAGCCCTTGGCGGAGGGATCGCCGCTGTCGACGCTCCCGAGGGAGGTGGATCGATTCGCGCCTCCAAACCCTCTGACATTGCGATGGCCGAAAGCACCCATGATGCTGACGAATATCACGAGGCTGATGTCGTAGAGGTCAAAAAGGGAGTATTTCCCCAAGTGGTGCTCAAACTGAAGATGCGCAAACCAGGGCGAAAGAGTCCCCTCAAGAAAGACTTACGTTGGGGCAAAGTCATTGACGCAACGGTCATGTACAATAGCCGAGGCGGCGCCGTCGATTACGGCGACGCCAGCAATCAGAATTTGCTGATTGGTTGGTATCTCACCCCTCGCGATCGCGTCAGGGTCCATCTCGTTGGCAAAGGCGGCACTTACTCGATCGATTGGCTCTCCAGAGAATAATCTGTTTGCTCGAGAAACCCGTCAGCCTCACAAATAGGAAATCTTGCCGCCCTTTTCTTGCCGGGCTTGCTTCTCGGCTTGAGTCTCATTGAGCAAGGCGTCGAGTTCACCACTGACGTCATCACCACCATCGCCAAGACCGCCAAGACGTTGTGTCTCACTGAGCTTTGCGACAACGTCCCGAAACCGCGCATTCATGGCGTGGACCTTGTCAAAGAACTTTGCAGCTTCCACATACTTGCCCATGGAATGGTAGGCTAGGCCAATCTCATAACGTAGGGCCATCGCCTCCTCAGGGGTAACACGTTCGGAGTTGAGGCCACTTTGAAAATGGTCCAGCGCCTCTTGGGTGTTCCCCTGCTCGAGCTTGCACAACCCAACCATCGTTAGGGCACCGATGGCGCGTTCTGCCGATTTTGTCGAGACGAGAAACTCTCGCGTCGCATCATCAAACAGACCCATCTCTTTGTAGGCAATACCAAGGTTGTAATGCGTCTCGTAGTCCGTATCCTCAACTTGCTTTGCGACGCCCTTCTTGAATTCGTCGAATACGTCCGTGAACGATACTTGGAAATCGTCGGTCTCGGAATCTCCAAGCTCCGCCTCGAGGTCCGCGGCCAAGTCGACCGTCTCGTATTCGATATCCGGTTCGGGCTCATCGAAGTCATCCTGAGCTGGCGCTGTGGCCGCATCCAAGGGTTCCGGCGCAGGCTCCGGCCCTGCCTGGGCTTCGCCGCCGCCCTCCATCTCGACCTTAAGGCTCAACAACTTTGGATGATCGGGGTGCCCGACGAGTAACGCCGCCAGCGAGTCCTTGGCCTCCTGTTCCAGGCCTTGCTGCAGATAAAACTGGATCTCTTCGATCTCTTCGCTCAGATCAGCCTGTTCTGCGGCGGGTCCACTCTCTGCCGCCACCTCGGGCGGAGCTTCCACCTCGGGCTCAAGTTCCACCTCGGGCGGAGCTTCCACCTCGGGCTCAAATTCCACCTCGGGCGGAGCTTCCACCTCGAGCTCAAATTCCACCTCGGGTGGAGCTTCCACCTCGGGTGGAGCTTCCACCTCGGGCGGAGCTTCCACCTCGAGCTCAGCTTCTACCTCGGGCTCAAATTCCACCTCGGGCTCAAATTCCACCTCGGGCTCAAGTTCCACCTCGGGCTCAAGTTCCACCTCGGGCGGAGCCGCGATCGCGACATGGGGCGCAGTTGGCTCGACATCGACAACCTCGACCACACCGCTCGGCTCGGGATCACCCAAGAAGGCATCGTCGGCAATCGCGCCATCAGCATCTGACGGCAAAAAATCCCGGGTTGCGCCGACGGTCAACCCATCCGAGACGCCCGACTTCTCCACAACCGCCGATTCAACCGGAATCCTCTCGGACACCTTTGCCCGCGGCTTTGGCACTGAAGAGAGGAGGGCCTCAAGCTCGTCATCGAGAGGATATTTCGCGGGTTTTCGTGCTTCCAAGGTCGTCGTACTCGATCTCGACTGCGTGTGTGCAGAGGAGATCGGCAGAGCGCCCACACCGCGTTTACCTCGAGAAAATTGCTCGGGCACGGCCGACTCGCCGGTTTGCACGTCTTGGACTCGTGGTCGATCAGCCTGCAACGTGAGAGACAGATCGGCTTCTCCGCTCTGAACGGGCACCTCGTCAATGCCAATGAAGACCCTGCCTTCGCCACTCTCAACTGTTGTGGTGAGCTCATCATCGGCCAGTGTCTCTTCAACGACCACTGGCGTCGACGCACCCTGGATACGCAAATCCTTGCCGTCTGGTATAAGACCAGACTCATCGGGCTCATCCACTTCGATCTCGGCCCCATCGAGATCAGCGCCCAAAATGAGATCAGACTCATCCGCCTCAACCTCAATATCGATGGGCTCATCCTCGATGTCCACGTCCACTGCAAATCCATCGTCGGAATCGAGGTCGATCTCGGCTGCTGCTGGAGAAGGCTCATAGGAAAGTGTGGGGCCTGGTAGCGCCGGCGGTGCCTGCAACGCATCAGAACGAGCCATGACTGTGGCTTCGTGCAAGGAATCGGACGAAGGCTCGGGTTGGGCACCGATACTGTCCCGCAAAGCTTGGGCCTGAGCGTGGTTGGGGTCGAGCTCAAGCAGTTCGGTCAGGTTCTTGCGAGCGCCATCAAGGTCTCCATCTCGATGGGCGTTGTTTGCCAAGAGCCACAATTCACGCACAGCGCCAGCCACGTCACACAGATCGAGCAGCAGGTCTTTGTACTTGGCGCGCGCCTCGACGTGATTGGAATCCAAGTCAAAGACGCGCTGCAGATGCTCCATCGCTTTGCTCTTGAGCCCGTACTTGACGTAGACCTCCACCTCCGTGAGGATTCGTAGCACCGCTTCTTCGTTGTCTGAAGCCGAGGGCTCTTCAGAGATGACTATCTCCTCTGCCTCGACCTCGATCTCGATCTCTTCAGGTTGCTCGGCAAGGATGGCAGGCGTAAGTTCTGATTGGACGCGATTGATCTCCCGCACCTCGATGATCTTCTGCACCGGTTCGACGCGACTTAGCGGTTGCGGTTGACGGTATTGCTTGACGGCGTGTTGCGCCTCGGGGTCGTCGGGAGCCAGCTCGAGAAGTTGACCCAAGACGGAGGCCTGGGCATTGCTGTCGCCTGCATCGCAATGAATCCGGGCGAGCTCTCTGTAAACCGAAATCGTCTTCTGCACCTGGCCAAGATCGCGAAAGGCATTGGCCAATAGAGTCAGGGTGTTGACATCCTTGGAATCGGCCTTGAAGCAAACCTGCAGCTTGGCAAGCGCTCGGCGAGCATCATTCTTTTGAATGTAGATGTTGGCGAGCTCGCGAGTCGTCTCAAGGTCGGAGGGATCGAAGTGAACGATCCGTTCTGCCACCTTGACGTAGTCATCCACGCGATGGTGCGACTTGAGATAGGTCGCCGCCGAGCGGTATTCGTTGCGAGCCTCCTCGACCATTTCTTGCTTGGCGAACATGTCGGCAAGCTTGATGCGGCTCGCCACATTCTCTGGGTCAATCTCGACCATCTTGCGCAGAACTCTCATCGCCTCGTCGTTGCGGCCCTGCTTCTCGTAAATCTGACTGATCTGCCGATATTGATTGGTGGCGTCAGAGAGCAAACCGAGCTGATGGTAGAGCTCCGCGAGCTTGAGATTTACGTCCACCAGCGTGGGATCTATTTTGAGAATTTGTTTGTAGACAGCTACGGCCTTGAGGAAGAAACCTTGCTCAGCATAAAACTGCGCGACCTTGGCATAGGTACCCGTGGCCGCACCCTGTTGGCCGCTGCGGGTTTGCAGGTCACCGATCTTCAGAAGTGTTCGAACATCGCGAGGGTCTTCTTCGACGAGGCGCTCGAATTCACGGATGGCCTTGTCAATTTGCCCTTTTTGCAAATACTTCTGCGCGATTGCGCGTATCTTGTCCTTGTTTGTCGCCACGGGTGCTCAACGGGCTACCAGCCGTTAAGAAAGATAGCACGGAGTCGCCACAGGCTCCAGCCCCCACTCGCAGTCAACCTCAGGCACGTTCCACGTAGGAACCGTCTCGCGTATCGATTTTGATCGACTCACCCTCGTTGACGAACAACGGCACGTTGACAGTGCCGCCCGACTCGACCTTGGCCAGCTTGGTCGCTCCGGTCGCCGTGTCCCCGCGGACACCGGGCTCACATTCGGTGATCTTCATGACGACAAAGTTCGGCAGAGTGACGCCGATGGCCTTGCCATTCCAAAACAACACGGTGCAATTGCAGTTCTCCCGCAGCCATTGGGCCATATCACCGATAGCCTCAGCATCAACAGGGGTCTGTTCGTAGGTGGTCGTGTCCATGAAGGTGAAATGCTCACCGTCCATGTACAGGTACTGCATTTCCTTCTCTTCCATATCGGGTTTGCCAACTCTGTCGCCCGATTTGAAAGTAGGGTCGAGCACTCGACCGGTCAGGAGATTTTTGATCTTGGTGCGAACAAACGCCCCACCCTTGCCCGGCTTGACGTGTTGAAACTCGACGATGATGTATGGCTCACCTTCGTACTCGATCTTAAGGCCGTTGCGAAATTCCTGCGTGGTGTACATATTCCCGTCCTAGTCGTCACAAGCAGCAGCGTCTGTAGCATATCCACTCATCGGCCGGCAACTCATCTCAGCGATCCACCTGCCAATATATTGGTTTGCTACATCGGTTCGTTCGTTGGCTCGTCAGCTCGTCAAATCATCAGCTCATCGACTCGCTAGGTCATCAGCTCGTCGGCAATTTGCGGTGCCGCGATGCGCAGAAGATACCTGGCCTTGCCAGTTAACGCATCTGCGTTGAGAAGCACGCCAACGAAGGTGTCCGATGCAATCGGACGCATCAACGCCGTGAGCTTCTCACTGGCGATTGAGATCTCCTCGATGGCACCCGGCTGCTCCATCGTCTTTGCAGCTCGCCGCACCTGCAACACCGCCGATGAGTACTCGGTGAGCACCGTGAGTGTGTCGATGAGTCCCGGCGTCTTCTCGTAGGTATCGATGGGAATGCCGTCAAAACCCATAATAATCGCTGCTAGAGCACCTGGGACACTGTCTACGATGTTTTGGATTTGCTCGTGATAGCCCATCGTCTCTCCTGTGCGGTTGTTTCCTTCGAGCTCGGCCAATCGCCGGCGTATTCCCGGATCATCGGGACGCTCTTTGGCGAGCTTGCGATAAATTGCCAACGCTCGCACCGGCTGCCCCTGCTTGAGGAAGAGCTCGGCCATGGTCGGCGTATCCCATGAAGTCTCCTGCACCACCTCAAGGCGTATGAGGTCGTGC
>Ga0156400_1047_pt1 | contig 18006 bp, 18 predicted proteins | sample RifOxyA3_FD_108044 | JGI IMG/M metagenome (GOLD analysis project Ga0156400, IMG submission 108044) | Deltaproteobacteria bacterium RIFOXYA12_FULL_58_15
GATCTCTTCTTCCATGCCCCCAAGACGCAGGCGTTGTTCGTCCGGCAGCGCCTGCCAAAATTGCGACCAGATTGTCTTGGCAAAGGCGATCATCTTGTCTACAAGCTCGTCCCGGGTCATTGGCTATCTCCTGAAAAATTCATAGATTTCACAGGCTTCTTGAACGACGAATAGGTGCCGTTCAAGGGTCAATGACCCATTTCAAATCCATTCAATCGAGCCCGCTTTGTTGTGTGGGAGGCAACAAAGCTCGCCACGTCAGCAACCGCTGCGGTGCCTCCTACACAACGACGCGGGCAATCGCACCGGCCACAGTCTTCTACAACAACGCAGGCTGGTTCCGGTGCGAAGCGGCAACTCTTCCCGGGAAGAGTTGAGTTCTGGAAAGTACCTCGCGAAAACATTTTCTCGCCCACAACCATTCTGCATCACACCCTGATCACTAGTACCGTTGCACAGAGGTTTTGATCGATTGACGGCCGGATTTTAGCACGGGCAGCCGTTCGGGCTCTACCATCAACTCAATGCTCCGAGCGACACCCTTGGTGCGACAGATGAGACCGGTCTCGGAGAGCGTCACGATCATTTGATGGACCGTCGGCGGTGTGACGGCCGATGCCGGCCGGAGCGATGACGAGATCGCTGCGGGTGAAACCATGGCGCAAGGCCATGTGGTGCATCCCGAAGGTCGACGCCGAGTACGTCGCACGCATGGAGGACGTGCTCGACCCGTACGCAGAGCCGCCTGACCCCAAACGGCCGATGGTGAGTTTTGACGAGAGCCCGACGCAGCTGATCGGCGAGATGCGGGCGCCGATTCCAGCGGCCCCTGGTCAACTCGAGAAATACGACTGTGAGTACCGGCGCAACGGCACGGCCAATCTCTTCCTCTTTCTCGACGTGCACCGCCCGTGGCGCAAGGTGAAAGTCACCGACCACCGTACGTGTGTCGACTTCGCCGAGTGCATGCGTGAGTTGGCCGACCGACATTACCCGGACGCGGAGCTGATCCGCGTCGTGCTCGACAACCTCTCGACTCACTCCGCTGGTGCCTTGTACCAGGCCTTCCCTCCGGAGGAGGCCCGTCGCATCCTGCGGCGTCTCTAGTTCCACTACGTGCCCAAGCACGCCAGTTGGTTGAACATCAATCGTCGTTCCTGCCGGAGTAGCGCACGGGATCTCTTTCACAAGCTAGGCAGGCCTCTCCGTGATGAGCACAAAACCATGCTGTTTGAGGTCCGACACGGGTCGATCATCAAACCCCGCAGGCACTTGGGTTCCGATGGGTCCGATGGGTCCTGATCTTGCGCACTGCCCCTCCGGCAGGCTAGACCGCGGTGATGGCGAAATCTCTTGACCTCGACCTTGGCGTTTTGGCCCTGGCACACCTGAAAAACGCTGCAGGTGATGGCCGTCCCGCCTTATTGGGCGCATCGGTGCAGGATCTCGAATCGCTCGCCGAGGCTCTTGGCGAACCCAGATACCGCGGGCGACAATTGTTCACCGCCATCTTCAACCGGCGGATTGCCGACTTCGCCGAGATGACAGATATTCCCGCCGGCCTTCGCCAAACATTGGCAACCGCCTGTGAGCTCGACCGACCTCATGCCACGACCATTGTGGCTTCGGTGGACGGCACTCGCAAATATCGTTTCGAGACACCAGACGGGGTAGCCTTTGAGTCGGTGTATATCCCAGAGGTAGCCAAGGAACGCCACACCCATACACTGTGCGTCTCGAGCCAAAGTGGCTGCTCCCTTGGTTGCCGTTTCTGTTTCACCGCGAGCATCAAACGTTATCGCAATCTCACCGCGGCCGAGATCGTCGGCCAGGTCCTCGCGGTCCAAGCTGACGTGTCCAGACCTGAAATTGACGGCAAGATCACCAACATCGTTTTTATGGGGATGGGGGAACCCCTCCTCAACTACGACAACGTCGTACGGGCTGCGCAGCTTCTCACCGATCCTGCCGGCCTCGACTTTTCCACGCGACGAGTGACCATCAGCACCGCAGGCATCGTGCCTCGCATCTATGACCTGGGTCGTGATCTCACCACCCAGGTGGCCATCTCCCTGAATGCCAGTTGCGACGAGACCCGTAATCGCATCATGCCGATCAACCGCAAGTGGCCCTTGTCTGCCCTGATCAAGGCCCTGCGTGAATATCCACTTCCCCGGCGACGACGTTTCACTATCGAGTACGTCATGCTCGGAAACGTCAACGACAGTCTTAGGGATGCCGAACAGCTCGTCCGTTTGCTGGATGGAATCCCCGTGAAGATCAATCTTCTGCCCCTCAACCCACACTCGCGCACTGAGTATGTGCCCCCCGCTCCGGAGAGAGTCACAGCGTTCCAGCAGGCGCTTCGCGGCGCCAACGTCAATGCAATCCTCCGTACGCCGCGCGGTCAGGATATTGCAGCGGCCTGTGGCCAGCTGGGGCCCGCCGCCTCACAATTATGAGCGCAACCAGCGCAACCGTCTTGGCCCAGATTCAACGAGCGGCTCACGAGCTCGGCTTTGCGCGAGTGGGGATCTGCAATAGCTCACCATTCGTCCGTGGAGAGCATGCCTTGCGGCAGTGGTTGTCGGCTGGCCACCACGCCACCATGGATTACATGGCCGAACACGATAGGGGCCGCCTGGAAACTGTCATGCCCACCGCCGCAAGCCTGATCTGTGTCGCTCTTGCCTACCCCGGCCCGGAAACCGCAAGCGATACCGTCGCAGCCTACGCTCGCGGGGCCGACTATCATCAAGTGCTCAGGGAGCGGCTCAATCGGCTCTCCGCAAGCCTCACGAAGATCATCGGGCACCCCGTTCACTCACGCGCCTGTGTCGATTCTGCCCCTCTTCTCGAAAGAGAGGCAGCGATGCGCGCGGGGATCGCCTTCGTTGGCAAGTCGACCATGGCCATCGTACCCGACTTAGGCTCTCATATCCTGCTGGGGGAGCTCGTCACCGACGTGCTCCTGCCAACAACACCATCCGCCCGGGCCCGATGTGGGCGATGCACGGCTTGCCTCGACGCATGCCCAACTCGGGCCTTTCCTGAGGCATTTGTCCTCGACGCCAGGCGCTGCGTCTCCTACTTGACCATCGAGCACAAAGGCCCCATTCCCCGAGACCTTCGTGCCGCAATCGGCACCCGCATCTTCGGTTGCGACATCTGCCAACAGGCATGCCCCTACAACGGGGGGAGCAGAAGCCAACCCGGCGAGCCTGCGTTTGCTCCACGCCGGGAGCTCACGAACACGACGTTGGCGGACATCCTACACATGGGCAGCAAGCCTTACCGTCGTCTGGTAGCCAGATCGCCCTTGGCTCGGGTGAGCAGAAACCAGATGGCCCGCAACGCTGCAATCGCTCTGGGCAACGGTGGCGACCCGAAAAGTGTGCCCGCGTTAGCCAACGCCGCGGTCGGTCACAAGAGTCCCTTGGTTCGGTCCCACGCAACGTGGGCCCTCGGGCGTTTCACCTCGCCACAGGCTCAAGCCGCACTAGAAGACGCCCTTTGCGATAACGACCTTTCAGTTCGCGAAGAAGCACGCGTCGCCCTGACAACCACAGAAGAGTGTTAGACAAACGGTTTGGTAGTTTCGATGTGGTTTAGGACCCACTCGCGTATATAGTGTCTAGAAGCATGACAGAAGAAGGCAAAGACAACCCCCGGAAACCTCGACCGACCGTCGTTGTCAATGACCGGTCACAGATCCGTCTGCAAAGATGCAAACTTGTTCAAATGACCGGTGCCAACAAGGGCCTCGAGTTCGAGCTCGCTGGCTCAGACAATCGCGTTGGCTCGGCGGCAGATTGCGATCTGTGTATCGACGATGACACCGTCTCCAATTACCACTTTGCCATTGTGCGCGACAAACACAGCTATGTAGTCCGTGATTTGGGCAGCACCAACGGCACCTTCCTCGATAACTCTCGCATCAAGGAAGCCTACATTCGACCTGGGTCGCTGTTGCGTGCGGGAGAAGTCTACTTCCGTTTCGAGCCGGTCTACGAACGCATAGAGCTCGTGCCGTCCGAAACAACCGAGTTCGGAGGCCTGTTGGGCCAATCTTTTCGGATGCGCGAGATTTTCGCGGTTCTCGAAAAGATCGCTCCCACAGAGGCGACGATCCTCCTGCAGGGCGAGACGGGCACCGGCAAAGGCGCGGTCGCGCGCTCCATCCATAAGAACAGCGCACGGCGAGACGGGCCATTCGTCGTCTTCGATTGCGGTGCCATCGCACCAACCCTCGTCGAGAGCGAGCTGTTCGGCCACGAACGTGGAGCCTTCACCGGTGCTGTGCAACAGCGCAATGGCGCGCTTGAGCAAGCCAACGGCGGGACCCTGTTCATTGATGAACTCTCCGACCTCGCCCTTGACCTCCAACCGAAACTGCTGCGGGCCCTCGAAGACCGGGAGCTCACGCGGGTCGGAAGCCACAAATCCATCAAGATGGATTGTCGCATCATCGCCGCCACCCAACGGGATCTGTGGAGTGAGGTTACCGCAGCTCGATTCCGTGAAGACCTCTACTTCCGCCTCGCCGTCGTGACAATTCCTTTGCCGCCTTTGCGGGACCGACGGGAGGACATTCCCCTGTTGGCTGATTGTTTTCTTCGGGAGATCGTTCCCAACGGGACAACGAGCTTCGAGTCCTTCAACACAGATCTGAAGAACAAGCTTCTTTCCCATGCCTGGCCCGGGAACATTCGCGAGCTTCGCAACTCCATTGAGCGCACAATGTTGATGGACCAGTCAGATCCCCTGGGCGCCAATGGGCAATCACGGCCGCCGAGTGCGGCATCTGCAATCCCCGATAATGGCTCATTGCTCCAAGCCGACTACGATTTGCCGTTCAAGCAGGCCAAAGACGAAATCATCGCCGCATTTGAGCGCGAGTACTTGAGTCGACTTCTCGAGAGAACTGAGCACAACATCGCCAAGGCGGCGAGAGAGAGCAAAATCGACCGCAAGCACCTCTACACCCTGCTCTCAAAACACGGATTGGGTGAAGGTTGATCCGTTATCGGATTCCGCTTGGCCGCATTCGGAAACCAGAAAGAACTGTTCTCACCTCACCCCACGCGGCTGGGGAATATAGTGGTTGGTGCCCTTTTTGGTGCGCCGGATCACCGCGACAAGGTCGTCAAAATCTTGCGGATTGTTGACGATGTCAATGTCCGAGGTCTCCACGACCAACAACGGCGACTCCTCGTAGTGGAAAAAGAAGTTGTTGTAACCACGCATGAGGTTTTCCAAGTACTCGACTTCAATTGTCGACTCAAAATCGCGCCCCCGCCCGCGCAGTCGCTGCATCAACACTTCGGGTCGAGCCTGGAGATATACAACGAGGTCAGGGGTCAACAAGGTCGGCCGAATCAGCTCATAAATCTTCTCGTAAAGCTGCAGCTCCGCCTCGGAGAGGTTGAGATAGGCAAAAATGCGATCCTTGGCGAACACGTAATCACTGACAACAGCGCGAGAGAAGAGATCCTGTTGGCGAAGACGCTCTTGTTGTTTGTACCGGGCAATGAGGAAATAGACCTGCGTTTGGAAAGCCACCCGTTGCCGATCGCGATAGAACTCTGTGAGAAAGGGGTTGTCAGTGAACTCTTCGAGGACCAACCGAGCCTGCAATTGCTTGGAGAGCTTGACAGCCAACGTCGTCTTGCCCACCCCGATGGGACCTTCGATAGCGACATAACGGGGGAAACCAGTTTCCGACGGCGACATGGCGGGCAGATTAGTCACAGTAAATCGACGGAATCAACGGGGTTGGCAACAGCAGCGGGGGAAAATCGCCACATGGCAACCCGAACGATCGCCCGCCGCGAAGAATCGAACTCTTGTAGCCCAAGTTGACAACAGAGGCTGCTACTTAGGCTCGACAGGCAAGTGGATGATGAATGTGGCTCCTTCCCCAGGGATGGACCTAACGCTGAGAGTGCCATTGTGCCCCTTGATAATGCCAAAGCTCACGGACAGCCCGAGACCGGTTCCTTCACCCGATTCCTTTGTCGTGAAAAACGGTTCAAAGACCTTGGCCTGAATGTCGGGAGGAATTCCCCCGCCGGTGTCTTGAACCTCAATAACAGCGCCGTCCCGACGAAATGTCCTGATTGTGACCTTGCCGCCGTCAGGCATGGCGTGTTGGGCGTTGATGGCAATATTCAACAGAACCTGTTGCAACTCGGGTCCGTTTCCCGACACCGTGGGGACGTCCTCACCAAACTCGACCTCCAAACGCACGTTGTGAACGCTGAGTTGGTGCCGCACCATGGTGGCGGCGGTACCGACCATTTGATTGACGTCGACAGACTCAAAATCTCTGGTGCTGGCACGGGCAAACTTGAGAAAGTTGACGAGAATATCGCGGCAACGCAAAGCCTCCTTTTCAATAATTTGCAGGAACTCTGCAAGCTTCACTGGATCCTCGAGCTTGCGTTGCGCCAATTGGGCGAAGCTGATGATTCCCGTCATTGGATTTTTCACTTCGTGGGTGATTCCGGCACCGAGTTGTCCGAAGGCCGCCATCTTCTCGGACTGAATCAACTGCGCTTGCACTTCCTTGAGTGTCCCTGCCATCTGCTCGAAGGAACGGGCTAGATCCCCGATTTCGTCGCGAGTGTGGACGTTGGTCTGCACGTCAAATTGTCCCTTGCCAATGACCAAGGTAGCAGCACGCAATCGCCGAATCGGTGAGGTGATGATTCGAGAAAAGAATATGCTGACAATGAATGCCGCGAGCAGAACCGCGACAGCGAACAGGGCTGTCCTGCGCACGAGTTTCCGACTGGCAGCAAAAGCCACCGCTTCTGGCACCTGCGCCAACACCCACAATCGTCCGATACCAACTCGTCCAAACGCCCCGAGCTGCATTGTACCTTGTTCGTCAATGAACTCTTTGACGCCCAGCACGAACTCGATAGCAATACCGTCCCTCCTCGAGCTTCACCTCTTCGGGCCGGAGGATGTGCGACGGCCCATCGGTTGACACCGCGAATAGCGGCGTATTGAAACTCACGCCACGAGCGATCTCCAAGAGATATCCCTGGGCGTTGGTATTGCTTCCCCAAGCAAACGCCAAGGAGGACGGCATTGAAAGATCGACCACTGATTCGGACTCGGGCCGAAAAGGCAGCGGTGCTCTGTCATCCAGCCATTCGACCTTGCGCTGCTCACTGGTCAACCAGCCCTTGCGTCCGTGTCGACGCACACGCCAGTAGAACACGCCGCCTTCGCGGGGCATAAAATCGTGGAGAGGTTTCACCGTCCTTTCGTTGGCCGCCAGCTCGACAAAACTGGGGTCAGCTGCCAATTCAAAAATGTACGGACCAAGACCAGAGACTCTCTCCCACTCAAATCGCCCCGCCCCAGGTGATTGTCGCATCAACCGCGCTCCATCCTGCGGAGAAGTCAGCGAGATGGTGGACAACACCACGTCAGTTTTACCGTCGCTGTGTATCGTATGTTGCTCACCAGCACGTGCCTGAACAACATTGCCGCTCCCGGTCTGCACGGCGGCCGTACCACTTTGCACTGAAACCCGCGATTGACCGTCAATCAGACTCACTCGGGCTTTTGACCCTGCCTGCAGACCTGTGGAAGTCCTTCCCGCCCGCATGGCGACACCCGACTTGCCAGCCGTTCCTGCGGCACCACCACGCAAAATATCAACAGCGACAGGGGGGAGCGCAGCCGTTGTGGCCTGCTTCCTGGTAAAAACCACCATCGATGCCGCATCGATGTCAATGCGGGTGCCATCCTCCAGAACCACAATGGCGGAGGAATTTGGGCCGACAAAAACGGCATCCATCTCAAAAACGGGCGCACCGACGGAAATGCCGTCCCAGATCAAGTTCCGATCCCCCCTCCTTCGGACTTCGTTGGTGCGACGTTCAACTGTGCCGATCGACTTTGCTGATGGATGCACCGCCACCTGGGCCGCTGTGTCAACGAACACCCGTCCAAGAACGAACACCAGCGCAAGGATGCAAAACCCCACCACAACCAAGTCAAACAGAAGGGCCAGATTCTCGCGGCTGCGGGCCACCAGGCACCCTCCTCGAGTGACTTTGTGCATCACCACCGCGGGCGACGTTCCAACATCTCGACTATCTCGTTTGCAGGTCGGGGCTTCGAGAAGAAATAACCCTGCCCTTGATGACACCCCAGCGCACGCAGCTGCATCAGTTGCGCCTCGGTTTCTATGCCTTCCGCGACCACTTCCATGCCCAACACGCGCGCTAGCGTAATGATGGTGTGCACGATGACTGGGTTTTCGCCGTCGACGCCCAGATTGCTGATGAAAGACCGGTCGATTTTCAGGGTGTCAATGGGAAGCCGATGCAGATAACTGAGAGACGAGTATCCCGTACCGAAGTCGTCCATTGACAACTCAATACCGAGACCTTTGAGCTTGTCGAGATTCAAGCTCACCATCGCGCTGTCCTCGAGAACTGCGCTCTCGGTGATTTCCAACTTCAAGCTACTTGCAGGAACTCGGGTCTCGAGCAAGATCTGACCGATGGTGCCTATGAGTCCGGGGAGACCGAGATGCTTACTCGACACGTTGACGCTAATGAAAAGAGGAGGATCTTGGGGGAAGCGCTCCAATAATTCCCTCAACTGATTTACGGCCTCGGCGAGGACTAAGTTACTGATGGGAACGATCAGGCCCGTGTCCTCGGCGGTTGGAATGAATTCCATTGGTGGGACCAGCCCACGCTCCGGATGCTGCCAGCGAATCAGAGCCTCAAAACCAGCAATCTGCCCGCTTCCAAGTGCGACGATCGGTTGGTAGTAGAGCACAAACTCACGACGCTCGATCGCCTGCCGCAGCGCTGAATCGAGCTCGAGCTGCTTGACCGCACCCGTTTGCATGGTAGGGTCAAAGACCACGTACCGGGCTTTGCCAAGAGCCTTGGCGCGATACATTGCAACGTCGGCATCACGCAGAATCTCTTCAGGCCGGGTGTGTTCGGGACGGGACAATGCAATCCCAATACTCGTCGTTGTATAGACATCCTGGTGATGTAGCCTGAGCGGCGCTGAGAGTTCCAACTGCACGCGTTCAGCCACTGTCACCGCGTCTGCCACAGCGGCAATGTCGTCGAGAATGATTGCGAACTCGTCCCCACCCAGTCGAGCTGCGGTGTCTCCCGCACGCAGGCACTTCTCCAACCGGCGTGCCGTCGCCGTCAGCAGGAGGTCGCCAGCGGCATGGCCGAGACTGTCGTTAACAACTTTGAAACGATCGAGATCGAGCAAGAGCACAGCAAACTGATGACCCGACCCCCTCCTGGTACGAGCCAGCGCCAAACTCAACCGGTCCATCAACAATACGCGATTGGGCAAGAACGTCACGGCATCGTGGAAGGCGTCGTGCCGCATCTGCTGCTCGGCCAATCGTTGCACTGTCACATCTGACAACGAGCCGGCAACCCGAACGCCCTTTCCGGTTGCGTCACGCTCAGCCATGCCACGCGCCACAACCCAGCGATAGGTTCCGTCGCTGTGCAGAATTCGATGTTCGTCTTCAAAATGACTGCTTCGCCCTTCAACGTGGTGCTGCAGCGCGACCCGCACTCGTTCAGCATCGTCCTCGTGAATGCGCTTGAGCCAATCGTCGATATTTCCGTCGAGATTGCTCTGCTCGCAGCCGAGCATGTGACTCCACCGCTCGGAGAAGTACGAACCCCCAGTCGCGACGGTCCACTCCCACAGACCATCATTAACCCCCGCGGCCGCCAACGAATAACGGCGTTCACTGTCCTTGAGATCATCGAGTAGACGCTGCTGTTGCTTCTTGAGGTGCCCAGCATCCAGCGCATTGCGGACTTCCAATGCGAGCCTGTTGATATCCTCAAAGGGCTTGGTGACATAGTCGTAGGCACCAATCCGCAACGCCTCGATCGCCGAGTTGAGAGAAGCATACCCGGTCATGAGGATGACTGGAGTGTTAGGATGACGGTCTCTCAACACGCGGGCGACGTCAACTCCGGAGCCATCAGGAAGGTTCTTATCAATCAGAGCGAGATCGATGTCTTCATGGGACGCGATTGCCTTAATTGCATCCTTCGCAGTCGACACATGCAACACACGGCGACCTGGTTCGGCGATCACCTCGCCAACAACCGTGTGGACGACCTCCTCGTCGTCTACGACCAATATGGTGTCAAGTTCGGACGTCATTGCCTGAGTCCGATACTGTAGCAATCCTCGGCGTTGGATGGAAAGGCTTGCCTCACAATCGGCAGACTGGGTTTTGCCTCAACGGTTGAAGAGGCCTCCCAATCTCGCGGTTCGCCGCACCCGCACAACCCGCACCACAGCCCAAACATTCACGGCAAATAGCACCACGAGAAGCGATATCGCGACGACGTAGGTCAATCGGTTTCCACCCGGCTCGGCACCCACCTGGATAAAGCGGTGCTCATTTCGCTCATTTGGGTGGTGCAGCTCGGCGTAGGCCGCAAGGACCGCGCCATAGGCTGGCTCGCGCTTGGGGTCCACCACTCGTCCCCGGGCGCGAATCTCCGTCGCGAAGCCATAACGCTCCACATCGGCGTCAACCTCGACAAGAATCCCCCGAGAACCGCTCAATAAAAAGAACCAGCGCTCATCCCTGCTCACGGACAAACCTCGAACCATCCGCTGGGTTAGGCCCCGTGTGCCGGTGATCCCTCGAACAGAGACGAACGTGTTGTGCCGCAAATCTGTCGGTTGGAGTCGTGTCACATCACCCAGCTCCAGAGGCTCCCTGGGCCCAAAAAACTCGTACTGCATCCACTCCCGGTAGTCCCACATGAACCACCCGGCAATGAGGAAGGTCACCACAGCCACAATCAACAGCATCTGTTGTCGTCGTTGACCGCGACGAAAGGCCGCCAACTGCTCGTCGAGTCCTTCGGACACGTCGTTTGCCGATTCGGCTGCCGGCTTGGCGTCTTGTGAAAAGTAGTCAAATTCATTCATTGAGGGCGGAGATTGTTTCTTACTCACGCGACACTCCCTGGGACAAATCCTTGAACGCCCCACACTTACACCAAAGGCCAATCAGCAGCCAATTGGCCACCGTTTAATACCAACTGATGCTCAACCCCACATCATTAATCGAAATGCTCCGTCGGCGACGGACCAGCGGTTACATGGTCCATCCTCGGTCAGATGCCGAGCATCAATAACGCACCGCGGCGGATCGAATATTGAATTACCAATAACTTAGTGAGGCGCGACAGCTATCGTTTGCACCGCTCGGGACGCCTTTGGCACCCGAGGACTTATCAAGAATCCATATTATTCGGCAAAGTCAGACGTGACTGCGATCCGCCGTTTCTGCAGAATCTTTGATATTGATTGAATTCCAATATACATTCTCTGTTGACGACAAAGCAGGGGTTGTGCTAAAGTGCGCCGACTAAAGAAGCCCCAATTTACAGAATCCAGCCGAAAATCAAGGGTGTTGTTGCGCCCAAAGGAGACCAGCGCGAATGGAGCAGCCAATGCAGACGACATTCAAGATTGGTGATAAGGCAGTATATCCGGCACATGGCGTAGGGGAGGTGACCGCCATCGAAAACCGTGAAATTTCGGGGCAACACCAGACATTCTACATCCTACGAATTCTCGACAACGGCATGAAGATCATGATCCCGACCAACAACGTGCGGCAGGTCGGGTTGCGCGAAGTTATCAGCAAAGAGAAGGTCGACAAGGTCTTCCGAATCCTTCGCATGAAAGACCTGAGCGTCGATACCACCACATGGAATCGCCGGTATCGCGAGTACATGGAGAAAATCAAGACGGGTTCGGTGTTTGAGGTCGCTGAGGTTCTGCGTGACCTCTACCTTCTCAAGAGCGACAAAGACCTGTCTTTCTGTGAGCTCAAGCTGCTCGACACAGCTCGCGGACTTCTCATCAAAGAGCTCGCCGTGGCCAAAAACTGTGACGAGGAAGACGTCGAGCAGGAATTCAAAAAAATCTTCCATTTCTGATACCGACAGACCGGCCGAAACGAGAAATCGGCGATGTGCATTTCTCGCATGAGCCCTAATGCGCCATCTGTTTCAAGCGTCAGCGAACGGCGATCCCTTTGTCGAAAAGGCTCTTTGTCTCAGCTGCCGCCTGCCTTGAGTATTCGTCTGACAGAAACCATTTCTGCAGACGAGCGCTCGCTGGTCGCACATGGTCCAATGACTCCCAGGTGATTGGGGTGTTATCCGCGAGTTGCACCCTCCCCTCTTCGATCAATGTCGAAGCATCTGCCAGGGCGCAGCCATGCAAAACCCGCCGAAGGGCATGCAGTCGGCCCTCCGCCTTGGGATCAACGAAGTGAAAGCCCTCGGAGGTAAATGCTGCGGTGTGAAAATGCGCTGGTCGGTTGAGGACACCCTCGAGGTTCAGACGCGCACAGATCCTCAACAGAAGTTCCGAAAACTCTTTGGCGAGACCCAACCCAGGGTGGTCTTGTCCGGGCAACTTGGGCCGATCGAGAGTGAATGTCTCAGTGGGATTCTGCAACAACAACCATTCGCAACCGAGGACTTCGACGTGTCCACTTTCAGAGAACGTCGATGGCGCTTCGATCCAACGACGGCAAGCCACGAGTTCGACCAATACCACGGAAAATGCCCTGCCCTTGCTTGCGCGAATACGCAGCAACTGACGAGCCGGATCCGAGGCATCCCCTTCGACATTGACGTCTTGAAACCCCTTGCGGCGGATTGCATCGAGAATGCCATACCGCTCGAGCGCAAACTCCAACCCCTGCAGCGAATAGTAGTCGAGCACCAATCGGCGCGGGCGCTTGGGGCCAACGGCACCCAAAAAGTCCTCTTCAGTGAAGCTGAAGTCCTCGTCGGACCGTTGCAGCTCGGTGGGATCCAGCTCCTCGAACACGCGATTGAAATGCGCACGGAGATTCGGTGGCCGATCCACATGGGCGCGGTGTGCATCGCAAAGAATCCATCGCGCAAAATTGGCGGTGCAACGCCATGCAGCCGGGCTGTAACCCCCACCCATGGTGATGACCAAAGGGATCCCTAACCCTAGGACTGTCTCGGCAACATATCGATCTCGGTCGAGGACTCCCTGCAGAGTGAGTTTGAAATCCCCCAGGGTATCCCCTTCGAGCACATCGTTGCCAGCCACGTAGAAAACCAGATCCGGACGATGTGTTGTCAATGCTGGCAGAAGATTGCGTTTGAGCGCCGCCAGATAGAGTTCATCTTCAGTCCCGGAGGGCAACCAGACACCGACGTCCCCCTTGGCCTCCACATGGGTCCACGTGGAACCGTGCACCGAAAAGGTGAGGATCTCTTCATCCTGGGCAAAGGTAACAACGTTGCCATCGCCTTGATGAAAATCGAGATCCACGATGGCCGCCTTGCCGAGGACTCCCTCTGCCCGAAGTTTCGCAATCGCCACAGCGACATCATTGTAAACGCAGAAACCACTGCCGAGATCAGGGTGGGCGTGATGGAAACCACCTCCGAGGTTGAAACCAATCTTGACATTGCCACCTATCACCGATTCTGCAGCAGCGACGGTTCCAGACACGGCCAATCGCTGTGCGGTCAACAACTCGTCGACCTCCACTTCCCCAGGCGGCAAACCGAAAATACGCCCAAGCACTTCTGGCCGGGCGCTCCGATCCAAGTATCGGGCGGAATGAACTCGCAGGAGATCGCTAGTGGATACTGGGGCAACTGTTTGCACCCACCCTGGATGGAGAAGTTTCTCGCGCGCCAGCGCGCCAATGACGAGCTCTGATCGATCGATGATGAGGTTGGGCACTCTGACCCCGGCCGCGAGGTTTCGCGGAGCATACCCAGAGTGGTACCAAAAAGTCACCAATGAGTTGATACGGCGTTTCGCCTTGAGTGATCGCCACCAGGACATCTGTCAGTTGATCATGCCCGTCTCTTCGAGAAGTTGCATAGCGATATCAACTGCCTTCTTGGCTTTCTCGCGCACCTTGGTGGAATGCTCAGCGACGTTGTCGGCTTCGATCTTGGCCTTCTTCAATTCCTGCACATCGGCTTGCAGTTGGTCCCGCTCAGCTGCCAGAGATTTCACCTTGTCGACGAGCTGGCCTATTTTGTCCGAGAGGAGCTGACGTTCCCGTTCAGCATCTTCCCCCTCCTTGCGGCCGTCTTTGAGCTCCATCTTGTAACGATCGGCCTCTGCCTGAGCCTTTTCGGCAGCCTGCTGATACTTGCTCATCTCTCGTTCTAGCTGACTGAGCTTCTTCTTGATGTCCACCGAGTCACGAGCGCGTGCGCTCTCCTCGAGCAACCGGTCGTTGAACTCGAGCTCGTTCTCCTGCAGCGTTTGTTCGAGTTTCTGCACCTTCTGCCGCAGTTGCCGAACCTCACCACGAAGTCGCTCTGCCTCCGCATCGGAGACCAAGATCTGCGTTGCTGGCCCCGCACCGAACCCCCCTGATGGATCATCAGCCGACTCGGGCTTGCTGGTATCCGCAGCGGCGACCGAATCAAAGGCGGACCGAGCCTTTTTGACTGGCCGGCTCTCTGGCACATGAGCGGGCTCCAGCCCGCCCCCAAAAAGGACATTTCCGGCCCCCTCGACACTGACCTCAAATCCATCATCCGCGTCGACTGAGACATCATCGAGAGAGACCTCAAGCTCGTCTGCGACTGCGCCACCAGCAGCCATGTCGACGTATTGAGCTGCAACCTGGATGAGTTCCTCCGTGGCGTACGGTTTCTTCAGATACGCCTCAGCACGTGTCCGCAGTTTCTTGTGCTGTTCAAAGGTCTCCTCAGTGGCTTGGCTCGACGTGAGCACCAAGGGTATGGAGGCAAGGTCTGTGTCCTTTTTGAGCTTGTTGCACACCGAGTAGCCGCTGCCACGACTGAGCTCGACGCACAGTATGATCAAATCGGGACGATTCTTGCGAGCGAGGTCCAGCGCCTCGGCGCCGTCTCCAGTCACAATGGGCACAGCGCCGATGGACGCAAACGCCTCCTCGAGGGATTTTGCGACTGTTGCTTCACTCTCTATGATCAACACCTTTGCCATGGCGGCAGTATACGTGTCCGGCTGTGCTTGGAGCAAGTTGACGGCACCCTTCCACCCTTCCCAGGGGAAGTTGTTTGTTTGAATCAGCCGTAATGAAGTGCTACCATAAATAGTTGAGGATAACAGACGTGGGTCGTGAGAAGAGGGGCGGGTATGTCTTCGACTGGTGGATTGGAGATCATACTCCCAAGCACGTTCATGTTTACAAAGACGGTCATTTGCTTGCAAAGATCCAGGTTCCCGACATCTTGGTGTTGAACGGTCACGCCTCTAAGAGGGTCCTCAAGCTCCTTCAAGAGCTGATTGACGAGGGAAAGTTATGAAGACCGAAAGAATCGAAGCCGTTGAATTCAACAATCGCGCTCGCCAACTCTCGGTGCAGTACCGATCGGGCAAGACGATCAACATTCACTTTGGACAGATCGGTATTACCAAAACTATTGCGAGGGTGTGGGTCGATCGTGAGACCAACGGTCGGGCGATAGGGATCGAGTTTGCCGATGGTTCAACAGATTTCATTCCGTATGACCAGCCGTTGGCGGTTGCCAAGGATCCCGAGTATCTTTTGCAAAACCAAATGGAAGTCCTCACGGCTCTAATTCGACGGGAGCTCGAGCAAAAGAAGGTGTCATTGCGGTTTCTCGCCCGCGAGCTTGGAACCTCCGACAACCAGATCCAACGGCTCCTCAATCCGAACATACTCAATAAGAACCTGACGCAACTGTCGAAAATTGCGGTGCTACTCGGGCTGGAGGTCGAAGTTCGACTCAAAGGTGCCGCGTAGCCACGGTTGAGTGCCAAATGTGGGCTTATGTGTGGTAATATAGCACAACACGATTGGTTGTTGTGGAAATGGCTCGGTGGAACTTGGGCTCCACAACCGGCTTGAGCTGCATTTTCACCACGGTTTGGGCGATGCGATCCGCGACGGTTGGGATCCCCAACAACCGGGTCCCATTCGCTTTTGGTATCTCAACCGCCTTCACCGCGGGTGGAAAATAGCTGCCTGAGCTCATCCGATTTCAGATTCGATACAGATTGTCTTTGAGCTTGCTCTCGAACGCTTCTAACGTCTCGTCATCTATACCCGCTGCTCCTTTGTTTGCCTTCACTCGAAGGTAGGCTTCGTACACCTGCTGTTTGGAAATACGATACGGTTTTGCCTGGCCCGCAAGCTCCTCCCGTTGCCGGTTGACCTGCGTGCTCGGCTGCATGACTCGGCCCCTTCGCTCCGGTCGCATTACCGACCTTCCTCGCTACTACGAGCCGATCCGTCCCTCGCCCATGCCTTGGTACTCGGCGCCTCGTGGGTCTGCCACTTGGCGTTCTCCCTTCGCATCACGAGCGAGGTTCCCACGTTCCGTGCAAGAACCTGTTGCAGCTTCACGCCACCTCTATGCCGGACGCCGTCTGGGTCGGTAAGCAGGTGTCCCCCAGACTCATCCAGGGCCAACGACACCGTCCCGGTTTCGACGTCATCTATACGCTTTCGACAGTTCATCGGTGGTTCAGTCTTTCGTCTCTCTGCAACCCACATGACGTGGTCTTGGCCACGCCTTTTCCGCGACGCTCACGACCAGGGCCGTTGTGCCCTCGCCGCTCGCGGTTGTTTGAAGCCTCCGCCTGCACGGCGGCTCCGAGGGGCCCACCCTCATTTCTTGCACAGCACAGCTGCATCTAGGCGGCCATCGCGGCCTCCCTTCTGCGCCTTCGTGGCGCACCATCGTCCGCGTAGCGGACGAACCGCAGCCCACGCTGGGAGAGCTCACTATCGAGCTCGTCCAGCACGATGTTACTGAGCAGTGGCGATAACGGACCTCCCTGCGGAACTCCTTCATCGGTGCTCACCACCACGCCGTCGGGCATCACCACCTTGGCTTTGAGCATCTGCGAGATGAGCTTGAGAAGACGCACGTCTTCGACTCGTTGGGCGAGCCGTGACATGAGTCGCTGGTGGGGAACCTTGTCGAAGAATTTCTCCATATCAAGATCCACCACGATCCCATAGCCCTCTTCCAGATACCGTGCGGCCTCGGCGATTGCCGTATGACAGCTGCGGCCAGGTCGGAACCCGTGACTGCTCGGATGGAAAGTCGGCTCGTATTGGGGTTCGAGCACCCGACGAGTCGCTTCCTGAACCATTCGATCAATCACGTCGGGAATACCAAGCCCCCGCTTGCCGCCGCTTTTCGGGATCCACACCCGCCGGATCATGCCCGGTCGATATGAACCCGATAGCAGGTCGTGACGTAGCACCGGCAGGATCTCATCGAGGTGCTTGCGCACATCGGTGATGCTCTGTCGGTCTGGACCTGGTGCTCCCTTGTTGGATGCCACATGTTCAAACGCGACATCCAACTGCTCTACTAACTTTTCCATTGTTGCGGCCGTGGCCGTTCTCGGTTTGTTCTTCGCCTTCGGCGCCTCGAGCGTCGCAGAGATGGGCCCGCCCATGTCCGCTTGGTCGTTGGCCCCGGCGGTGTGACCCACCGGGTGTTCTGCTGTTGCGAAGGGCAGACCGAGTTGCCTCGACACTTGGTTGACCGGGACCGCCTTCCCTCCCTCGGGGCGCTCGGTTCCTCGATTTGGGGTCGCCTTTCGACGACCTTCCGGTACGATGCAGTCCTCTGACTTCTGCTGGGTCATCGGCTTTTGTCCTTTCGTTCTACGGCCTACCGCGCCAGTTGTGATTGGTGCGGGGCCCAACAGATCTCACTGGGTAAGACCAGTGGATTTCGTGACCATCCTGTCGCCACTACGCGCACAGCTCGACATGGACTTTTGGGCTTCGTCGCTGGGCACCGACTCACCCGCTGTGCACGCCTTACGGCGCTTCGCTTCCGCTCAGCACGGTCACGCACCTACGGCTTCCACCGGACGCTCCCTCGCGGGCCGCACGTCATCTCGACGTTCCACCCCGGTTCTCCGGGGCCGCGCCCTTGCCTCCTCGGTGTCGGGTTC
>Ga0156400_1005_pt1 | contig 17934 bp, 17 predicted proteins | sample RifOxyA3_FD_108044 | JGI IMG/M metagenome (GOLD analysis project Ga0156400, IMG submission 108044) | Deltaproteobacteria bacterium RIFOXYA12_FULL_58_15
TTGAGGTCGACGAAGTAGAGTCGGAAGAAGAGGAAGAGGAAGAAGAGGAGGAGGAATTCGAAGAGGAACTCCTCGACGGTGACCTCGAGTATGGTTACGAAGAGGACGACGACCTCTAGAGAACGTCACCCTCCGAGGTGAGCCCGAATCTCCCGCGCCCGTGCGAGGATGTCTTGAACAGGAACATCGTTGCCCGGTGACATAGTTTGCCCGAGCAGCAAGTCGAGTGTGCGATCCCGGCCCTGAGCCTCAGCGAGGGCCGCGAGGGCAACACTGATGTGCTTGGGGGCCATAGCGCCGCCATCAGCAGCCATTTCCATGCTCGCCACCACCAAGTTCAGTGCCGCGCGATCGTGCACCACCAGACACTCCCGCTGATTGATAACCTCAAGCGCCTCGAGGAATCTGGCGAGGTTCTGAATGTTGTGGCGAGCGGGCTCTGCCCGAAGGGGTGAATAGAGTTCGAGGATTTCCGCGAGCGTGTTGCGCTGCATGAGGAATGTTCTTTTGTCGGTGGCTCGCATCCAAGTGAACCCTGGCCCGAACACAAAGCCCTCGACGAGCCGGTGGGCCTCACCCAGCACTTCATTCCATCGGCCGGGAGGCAAAGCGTGCAGCCGTCTTTCGACAACCAGAATGCCGTCGCGCAACTCGAACAGGCGAGCGCGTAGTTCGCGCGACGTCATCAACTCGACATTGTCTTCGCCGTCGTCGACCTCTCCTGAAGCAGCGGGAAGACTGGAATAGACACCACCAAGCACTGCGCCCACAGCGCTACGCACGTGTCCGAGATGGTCTTGCAGGAAACCCACGAGTTCCCATCCGTCGGTAAGACGCAACACGTGTCCCAGGCGCTTGCGGAAACCGTCGACCTCACCCGCCAACACAAAGGCCATTGCCCACGCCGTCTCAGCAATTCGCTTGACCAGACCCTCGAGTGCCACGCCCGGCGGCTCGACCTGATTTGTCGAATCGTCACAGCTCAAATTGATCGCAATCGCATCATCAGAGAGCGGACCGAATGCACCCGGGGTCTCGGAGTCGTGCTGCTTTTCGAACGCCTCCACCAAGGGCTGCATCAGTTGTCTGAGATCTTCGAGTTGTAGCCACATGGCAGCGACGCGCTCTTCCGTTTCTGCCCACAACTCACTGGGGGACTTCTCGGAGACGGCACGCTCAATGGCGCTGAAATCGATCTCATTGAGTCTGATCAGGCACTCAAAGGCGGCGTGAGCGATTGCCTCCCCCCAACGCTGGGCAAGCTCATCCCCAGCGGCACGAATTCGCCGCATCAGCCTTTCTGGATCAATTGTTACGCTGGTCGTCATCGACTAAGAAGAACCTACCCCATTTGCGGGTGCAAAACTGACATTGATCATTAGAATACACGCTGTTGTCGATTTCCCGCCAGAATTTGGACGTTCACGGCGGTTTAAAATGTGGGCGCCACTGCGCCAGCACCCGGCTCGGCCCAACAGGCATGGATCGACCACCGGTTTGGGTTTATCCCGCCAGTTGAGCTAGAAAGGACTGACAATGACCGTCACCACTTCAGACCCGATCGAAACGGCTCTGCGCAGCGCCCTGCGAGAAATGGGATCGGTTCTCGTTGCTCTCTCGGGCGGCGTCGACTCGTCCGTTGTCGCAGCCGTTGCCGCACAGGAGCTCGGCACCCACGCCGCCGCGGCAACCGGCGTATCCGCGAGCCTCCGGTCAGAGGAGTTCGCGAGCATCCGCCGGTTCTGCGCCGACAATGGCCTTGTCCATCTCACCGTCACAACCGACGAGCTGTCGGTCCCAGGATATGTCGAGAACTCTCCTGAGCGTTGCTATTTCTGCAAGAATGAATTGTTTGGCCGCTTGGCAAAGCTCGCCGTCGAAAACGGCAATGCCTATGTTGTCGATGGCACCACCGCCGAAGATCTTCACGGCCATCGCCCCGGCAAGCGAGCAGCAGATGAAAACAGGGTACGCTCCCCACTGGTGGATGTTGGTGCCACAAAGAACGACGTGCGCGCCATTGCCCGGCGGCTCAATTTGGCAGTGGCCGAGCGTCCTGCCTCCCCGTGTCTGAGCTCGCGCATCGCCTATGGAGTCAACGTCACCGTCGAGCGACTAACCCGCGTGGGCCGCGCCGAGGCCGTATTGCGAGCCTTAGGCTTCTCGGATTTGCGTGTGCGCCTGCATGACAACATCGCCCGCATCGAAGTGCCCAAGACTGAATTGGCCAAGGCCGTTGCCAATGCGGCGCAAATTCACGCCGATCTCAAAGATCTCGGATTCATCTATGTCACCCTCGACCTCGGAGGACTAAGATCCGGTAGCCTGCTCGAGGTGTTACCAACCCAGCCCACAGGATCATCACCGCTAACCACCACGAGCTCCACATGACTCCCGAAAGGCTGCGCGATCTACTTGCCGCGGTTGCAAGTGGCCACACTTCACCCGATTCCGCTCTGAAAGAACTGCGCCATCTGCCATTCGAAGATCTCGGTTTCGCTCGGGTCGACCATCATCGGACACTGCGTCAGGGCGTCGCGGAGGTGATCTACGGCGAAGGCAAGACTCCTGAGCAGGTGGCGGGCATCGCCAAGTCACTGCTGCACCACGGTGCCAATGTATTGGTGACCAGAACCAACCAAGCGGCCGCAGTTGCCGTTGCCCAGATTGCCCAAGACGCAGAATTCAATCCAACGGCCAAAACGATCACAGTGGTCCGCAACCAACCCGAGATCCTCGGCGCAGTCGCGGTTGTCTGTGCCGGCACCAGTGATTTGCCGGTCGTCGAGGAGGCCTCCATCACCGCCACCATGTTGGGGGCCGAAGTCCATCGCGTCACCGACGTGGGCGTCGCGGGCTTGCACAGATTGCTCGACGCAAAGAAGGTCCTCGATGAAGTTGACGTGGCTATCGTCGTCGCGGGCATGGAGGGTGCCCTTCCCTCCGTGGTGGGCGGCATGATCGCCACGCCAGTGATCGCTGTCCCGACCTCCGTTGGCTATGGCGCGAGTTTTGGTGGCATCGCCGCCCTACTCGGCATGTTGAGTTCCTGCGCATCTGGCGTCACAGTCGTCAACATCGACAACGGTTTTGGTGCCGCCGCCGCCGCCCATCGCATCCTTAGATTCCAAGCAAGACGGAAAACGTGACCACATAGTGTCACGCTCTCGTGCCAATGGCCGATGGATAGGCTACGGGCAGGTTCCGTCGATCTCGATGTCGGAAGGAGTGCGAGCGATAATCACCCACACAGGGCGCGCTGCGAGTACTTGGCGCAGATTACCTATCGCGCGCGCCGTCCTTCTTACGCAATAACCATAGTGGGGCATCGAACTCTGCGTCTGGCATTTCATGGATTTGGCACAAGCTCGACACTTCCCGTCGGGGCAAACCTTGGGATCGTCAGGATCCAGTTTGGGGCACTGCGGATCCTTCGGGCAATCTTCATCCGTGCTGCAAGCCAGGACGCCACTGTTTTGACTGCGTTGCCAATCGGCAAAGGCGAGCGGGTCGAACTCAGGTTTTGCATCCCGTGAGATGAAAGCAATCTTGACCGGCGGGCTGTCGCCACGCTCGTAGCGACCGTAGACGTCACCGACCCACTGGCCAAAGATGAGATAGGACGACTCCTCAATACAACGCGGGTCGTCGTAGCAGGTGCGCTCACAGCAATATTCAGCAGGGTTGTCGGGGATGTAACCCATCAAACCGCAGGCGGCCATTTCCTCTTCGGTGAAGGGGAAACAGAACGGCCGAACGCTCGCCTCGTCGCAGGCTGGATACGCAGGCGCGACGTCCATGCCCTCCTCGCAGCGCAGGGGAAGGGGCGCTTCTGTCGATTGCATCGAGCAACCGTTGCGTTCCATGTCGCCGTTTTGGTTGACGTCGCACTGAGTCAGGGTGCTTGCTGGCGCAATGTTATTCATGCACACCAGCGCACCCTCCAGTTTCTCGAGGAAGACGTTCTTGGTGTCGTTGCGACCGAAGGTCTTAATCGAGGCCAAATACTCATCGGCGGTGATGTGGACTGGTGTCGGGATGAGGTCGCGACCGCGGCGCACGCCATCCCTCACCCACACCGGGCTACCAATCTGGGTGGTGCCCGCAAACTCGACGGGGCTGCCCCGCAGGGACAGCACGACGTCACCGACCTCGAGGTCTTTCGGATAATTGAAGTTGAAAGCGTAGATGTGGTTGAAACCGCGGGCACGACCCACAGGATTTATATCCGAGAGATAAAAACCTTCGTTTCCCACAGCCGTGACCACCAGTGGGCCGCGATCGCAGGCAATCGACTCGAGATCACACGACTCTTGCCCCGAGTAGGCATCACACTCGGCGCGGCTGCAACCGACGATCTCGATGAAGTTACCCATGGCCGGCGGCGGTGCATTGATGTTAGTGCCATGCGAGTAGCCAACATAGGTGGCCTCGCCCACTTCGTTGACCCCAAGGCCGTATCGGGGATCACCGCTGATGGCACAGACATTGGTGGGTCGTGGGGTCAACGGACTCGTGGAATTGTCGATGGTATCGTTGAGTTGGGTCACCGTTGGCCGGTCAAACCAAATGACCGGGCTCACGCCGGTAGAGTAACTCCCCAAAGCGGTGTTGGTGCCACAGTCTTCGATCCAAACCCGTGTCTCACCGAAGGCGTGCACAATCTCCATCTCGACCTCACCCACACCGTCGGTAAACTCAACCAGACTGCCCGCTGGACCGATGTTGCGCGCGCGCCCGGGACGGACATCGACCAGCGCTGCGCCGGTGTAGCCGTACATGATGTTCGCCATGTGGTCGAGAGCGGTCGCTCGCACCCGCACGGTTACCGGCGTTGCCTCCTCGGGAAACGGCCGCGGACACTCAGCACTCCCCTCTGAGGGCACTCCCTCACAACCAGGCACCGCAGGTGGCACAGGCTCCACAGAGAGGATCTCGACGGAGTAGCTACCAACCCCAGGTGGCACTCCAAATTTTTCCACCACGCAGGAGAGCATTATCGAGACGGCACCCAGGACAAGCGCAAATGCCCTCGCGCGAGATCCAAACCTCTGTTCACTGTTCATTGTTGTATTTCCGTCTCATTTTCGTCGTCAAGCTGGTCGAGATCTTCGGCGGTCTTGAGTTTGATGTGCCCGTCGCTCTCCGCAGCGACACAAGGCGAATCGGCATAGGGACCTTTGTAGGTCTGCGCGCCACATCCACCAGCTTCCCGGGCAGTGCGGGGGTCGACCTCCAGCGGACGGGGACACGGACAGGGCTCGTTGTCCCCAGGTGCCAAACAAACCCGCGGCAATCGCTCGATCTGACCACGGCTGCAAGCTGCAAGGTAGAGATCACAGTCGACGACATCGGTACAAGTGGCCTGGGAGAAATCATTGTCTCCCAAGCAATACTGCGGGCCGGCGATGTCATGGATGGCACAACTGGGCAGAAGACCCAAGTAGTCAATGAGAGCACTTCGCATCGGCACACCGGTGTCGAGTTTGGTGGTGTTGCGTTTGAGAACCTTGAACCCAGAACCTCCGTTGGCAATGTAGTCGTTGGTAGCGACCTTGTAGGTAGCTGTCAGGTTGAGAGGCTCGCCGTTGATGGAGATCTCCTCCCCTGGGTGTTTCCAGTTGTCGGGGTCGCGATTGTTTTGCAGGACCTGGGCGCAATTCATGGTGAACGCCAAGCCCGAGCTCTGTGCCTGTGCCTGACAACCACGGGACGCGGCGCGCTCGGTGGCATAGTCGACGAGATCCTGCACCTCTCGGCCCGAGAGATACATGATCGTGAGGGTGTTCTCGAAGGGAAATACATTGAACATATCCTCGAGAGTGATCGGCCCGCGGTAGAAGTTGTCACGGATGCCGAGGGTGTTGGTGAACCCAATCTCTGCCTCGACCTGCCGCCGCAACCGCATCGAGTCGGTAACCAAGTTACCCAAACCGGAGTCGCCGCTGCCTCCTTGGCTTCGCCGCATGATGGTTCGAGGCGCATACGCAACAATCCGGCGCAGATCGACATCTTGGTTGACATCGAGAAGGTACGGAACAAGCATTCGGCTGATGTCGATGTCCTCATAGCGTGCCAGGCGGCCATCGACGGGAAAGACCTGATATTTGTGCGCGACCAGCTTCTTTCCACCAAACTCTTCATCATCACGCACAACCACGTCGAGGCGACCGAGATACTTAGAGAACGCACCGGAGTGGACAATGGGCACCTCTCGGCCGTCGACATCCCGCACCAACTTGGGCGGGTTGAGCACCACATGCAGATGGCCTCCCATGACAATATCAATGCCGCGCACACCGGGAATCCACACGTCAACGCGACCGTCACCCAGGTCTTCGATAATCTTCCAGTTCGGATGCACCCGATCCGACCAAACGGTTTTTTCGTAACCGCGGACGAGTTCCTCGTCTTCGGTGAGGCCGAGATGGCTGAGCACGACGATCAAGTCGACAGAGCTATGCAGCAGGTTGACGTAGCTACGGACAATCTCATTCTGTTCAGAGGGCGTGATCTGCAGGGAGTTGCCGCCTTCGCCAATCGAGCTCAGCGACCCGAGGTTGGCCATGCCGATCACCGCCACCTTGATGCCATCGAGATTGTAGAGGGAGAAGGGCTGGGCGAGCTCACCGAGCTCGTGGTGGTTAACGTTCTCGGGATCAGAGAAGATGTAGTTCGCCGCAAGGTTGTCCCAGCTCGACCACGCACGCAATTGCTCAACATAATTGTTCACGCCGGCGTCAAACTCGTGATTGCCAACCACGACCGCGTCGACTTGCATCAACCCTAGGGTGCGCAGCTCTGGCGCCCCGCGTGCGACATTGAAAATCGGTGCCCCTTGAAAGCAATCTCCCGAGTCAACGTGCAGAACACGACCCGAGCGTGCGCGCTCACGTTTCAACAAGTATCCGAGTCGCGCAGCGCCACCATACGGTGCATTGCCTGCGTCTATTCCGAGATTGCGATCGGTCGCCGTCGGTGCCAACTCAAATGGGAACAGACGTGAGTGAATATCCGATGTGTGTAGAATGGTGATCCGAGTGTCGACCCCCTCGGTCACCGATGCCGCCCCCTCCCACAAACAGGAAGTAAGGGTTACCAAACAAATGCAAAACAGCCTTTTCATGGCCGCATGTCATAGCAGACCCGCGGGCGCACGGATACCCAGGGTCTGGCAAAACTGGCAAAAGCGAATGGCTGCGCGTCGCCGTCCCAACCAACTATCCGAACTGAGCCATGGCAAACATGGCAGTAACCTTGTCGTTGGTCGCCCGCAGTCTTTGCGACAGCTTCTTGACAAAGCACCACAACAACGCCAGGGCGAGATCCCGATCGGTATTCAGGAGCGTGTGGAAGTCGTCGATGGCAATTGCATGCAATATACAATCTTCGTGAGCAAGCGCTCTCGCGGCCCGCGGGAGCTCCGGGTCGAGCAGTTCTAGTTCGCCAAAATAGTTTCCCTTTTCGATGATCGCCAAGGCCTCCTCGCCGATCCCTGGAACGATCTTGGAGATGCGAACCCGGCCCTTTGCGATGATGTAAAAGAACTCCGGCTTGTCCCCTTCATCAAAGAGCACAGTGTTTCGCTTGGCCTGTTGCTCCACAACAATCGAGGCGATGTGAGCGAGGTGCACTGGATCGAGGTTCTTAAATAAATCTATGTCCCGAAGTCCTTGCAAATCCATCGGCTCACCCTAGCACGAACCCACCCGACCCTCAAAAACCCGAGAGGCCGGCTACCGGAGGCCTACCGTGGCCCTACCGAGGACCTACCGGGGGCGACGCCTGTTGCGCGCAGGTGCCCGACGCTCGGCCCTCCGGCTCACGAAGCAGTTTTTCGGTGGGTGCTCGCCGTTCTTCGGCGCCCCAGCAAACCACCGGCGACCGAGGCGCCCGCGCCGCACACAAGCGAGGCAAAAGCGACCCACCAGACGAGAGCCATCACCTTGGTCGACCTGCCGTCGTCTGCCGTTTCGCTAGGAGTCTCTTCTTTCTCCGCATCTCCAGGGACGACGCTGGTCACCGCCCGCGCCTTCAGCACCCGGACGTCGGTCACAAATGCGGGCAAAAGGGACGCTCTCTGAGGCATGCTGTGCGGCTATTCTACGGTGAGCCCTTCACCGAAAATCCTTCACGCCCGAGACGTCAAGCACAAAATGAACAAAATTGAGGCAACGGGACGGCACACGTACTTTTCTTCCTATCCTATGGTGTACCGGAGTCGAACGCGCCATCAAGCGACTCCGGGTGCATAATTCGTCCGGTTTGATGGTTTTCAAACGATGTCTGGGCATGCTATCAGGGCCGAGCAACGAACTTTTTCGCGACCCGTGAGGTACCCAATGAGATTGCTCGCCTTCCTGGCTCTACCCACCGTTTTCGTCATGCTCGCTTCGTGTAGCGATGATGGACTCGGTAATTCTTTCATCCCCGATCCAATAGAAGAATTCATTGGGCCAGCTGCGGTTGTCCAACCCGGTGACAAATTTTGGTACCAGATCAGTCACATTTACCGGCGCACCACCGCAAGCGACAAGGGAGGCATGACTGAAGGAGAAAAGCAGTCGGCATCCTCGATGTGCATCGATGTCACCGATGTCCGAGACACCGAAACAACTCGATACAAAGACGCTGCTGAGACGATCTTCGTCGCCGACGTTCGTGTTACGGGCCGCAACCAGATCGGGGTCTATTACGACGACATGGACGAAGATCCAGACGATCCCGATTTGATCGACAACGTCCTCAATCCCTTATGGCTAAAACGAGCGACGTTTCCCATTACGGAACACGGCTACACATCACCCAGTTCAATGCAATTTCATACGCGCCAGCCCCCAGTTGGGACCGATCAGAGTCTCAGTGAGTTGCCCTTCTTCGACGCTCGGGTGTCCACAGACGGCAGATGGGGAAGTTGGGATTTTTACAACAACGACTGCTTCTTGTACACCACTCAAGAGAGTTGTCCCTCCGAGTGCAAATGGGAGTTCCAATCGTGCGGGAGTTATGACGACAATTTCTTCAATCGGATCTATGCCTATTTTGCAGGAGCTCTGCCGGGACCTTATCCCGAAGACGATCCTTCAGTTCTCAAATTCAAGATGACCTCCATTATCGGTTGTCAGGAACCCTGTGCAGAGGCCACCACCCCGGACGCCTGCCCCGACACCTGCAAATGGACTGGTGGTGCCTGCGTCGATGACATGAGCGCCTGTTTCTCCAAGAGTTGCCAATGGATCGCTGAGGAGTGTCTCAATCTGTACGAGTTTCAGGCGATATGGCGCGACGTCCTACCCACATCTGTGGCACAACGCGCTGAGTGGAGTACAACAGGGGGTGCCGTTTTGCACAAGCTCAAGCTCAAATACACGGGAGACGGTGTCCTATACAGCGCCGAGGAATACATCGTTCCCGACCTCACTCCTGGCAGCCTCCTGCCTAATCCCGTCGATTTCACTGCCTGCGTCGCTGGGGAGGCCTGCATCATTGCACTCGTCGACCTCGACTGGCCTTGGGGGGACGCGTATTGCACCTTCTAACGATTCCTGGGCAGAACGGGATGATGCTCGATGCGTGATCAATCAGACGATGAGCATCTGAGAGACAGCGTCGACGGCCGTGTCGGCAATGACGTCGACGACAGCGTCGGCAATGGCGCCTGCGTTAATGACGACGGCGATAACGCCTACGTTGATGAGACCTACGTTGGTGAGGCCGCCGACGTCAACAACGGTCTCCTTGAGGCGAAGAAGAGTCGAGTTCTCAAGTTTACCATTGGTGGCTTCGCTGCGGTGATGCTCTTGCTCATGGTCGCATCGATCCATCTATCGACACTCGACGTCTCCTTTGGCTCGATGGTGTTTGGCTCCAAGGCCTTGTGGCTGGGTCACTGTGCCGGCTTCAGAGTCGCGGCCTACGACCCCCGCGGCTACGACTTGGTGGGCCCAGTTGCAGCAAGAATGAGCCTGCGCGATGACAGCGGCGTGCTCCTGACGGTCGAGGGGATCGGTGCAACCGTTGCCGAGTTGCGAATCGACGTGCCTGACAGTCTCGTCGGTGAAGCGTTTCTCGATGTCGAGGTTGAGACGCCCCTCGGCGGCGACAGTCTGTTTATTCCCGTTTTCGGCAGCGGCACACCCGCACCACTCAAAGGCAGCATAGCGTCACACCTCGAGGTCTACGCAAGGAACGCCCCGCCCCCCAAAGGCCCCACCCGCGTCGCCCTCTATCCGCGCGGAGGCCAACTGGTAAGTGGTCTCGAGAACATGGTCTCAGCACGATTGGTCCACGAGGGCAAACCGTTGGCGACATCCATCGATACCGATGCCTTTGGCATTCACACCGAGAGCGACCTATCCGGTGTCTTTCATTTTCCCTTCACGCCCATGCCACCGCCAGCGCCGTTGAGCTTCAACATCGGCGGCACTGACGGCATCAGCGATGAACGTAAAATTGAGATCCCCCTCGAGGTGGCGAGTGCCGGGGTGCTTCTCGAGGTTGCTCCGCGGGGTTTTGCAGAGCCCGGAGGCGACCTCAAGATCAACGTTCGCACCCTGCCCTTCGCCGACAACACGGTCCGCCTGGATGTTTGGGCTGGTGGAACGCTCTTGCTTGCTGCTTCGCAGTCCACAGAGGATCGCACCCTCAACATGGACATCGGCCTGCCCGCTGATGTCGATGGTTTCATTCGTATCGAGGCCTCACGCAATCTCGGGGACGAGTCGAGTCGCAGCACCCAGTTGCTGTGGGTGAGCAAAGACCCGCCGGCACAAGCGGCGCAAGAGGCTCTCGATGCCCTCTCCAACCTCGCGGGCACCGATCCCATCATTGACGCGGCGCGAGCAGCCGAGGGTGAAGCCCGCGTGGAGCTCACCCGCATGGCGCTCACTCGCTACGTGCCCGCAACCAGCGGCGCGCCGGTGATCGCCTCCACCCTCAGCAGTCGCACCGCAGCCGTAGACAGCCGCAAGTCGAGCCTGCGCTTCGGCCTGCACTCTCTGTTTGTCCTCACGGTTCTGTTGGGACTCGGTCTCATCGTCGGCTGGGTCATCCGGCACCAGATCAACGTCAAGCGAGGATTTCGCCAGGTCATGGAGGAAGGGATCGCCGCGGGTGAAGACATCGACACCGCCGCGATGCACCGACTCGCCCGCATCAGTCATCTCTATGACCTCGTCCTTGCCCTCGCAGCCGTTGGCCTGATTGCCTACGGTATTCTCATGCTGATGTTGCGCATTCGCTGGGAGTGGTAAACCCCAGGACTTGTGGCATAAGGCTCTCATGGACAAACGAGAAGTTGCACCACTTGCGAATGCCTATCGCCTCCTCAACCCAGGGTGTGTGGTTCTCATTTCAGTGGGCGATGGCACACGGGACAATCTCTTTGCCGTCACTTGGAACATGCCCGCCAAGAAGGAACCAGGCATGTGCGCGTTTCTCTCGAGCAAGGGGCATCACTCCTACCCCTTCATCGTCGACACCCGCGAGTTTGCGATCAACATCGTGGCAGCCGACCTGGCCCCGGCCCTTTATGGTTGCGGCACTGTAAGCGGCCGCGATGAACCGGACAAATGGCAACGTTTTGCTCTCAACCGCGAGGCCGGAACGCAAATTGCGGTGCCGGTGGTGGCCGAGGCTGTTGCCAATCTCGAGTGTCGCGTCAACCAGATGGTCGACCTCGGATCGTCCTCCTTGATCATCGGTGAGATCCTCGCAGCCCGGGCGGACCGTCAACACTTCGACGACAACGGCTGGCGTTTCGACAAGGGTCTACGCCTGCTCCATCACCTGGGCGGCAAACGGTTTTGCGTGAGTGGCGAGGAGTTGACTGTCCGTTGAACCGCCGTGCATGGAAAAACAGAAAGCGCCGAACGGTTGACAAGGAATGTTTCCTTGTTAAAGTAAGGACATGAGCAAAGTCACAACCAAACTCCAGGTCACCATCCCAAGAGCTGTGGCTAAGAGCTACGGCATTGAGCCCGGGGACGAAGTCACCTGGGTGCCTGCCGGCGAGATCATTCGTCTCGTGCCCCACGGCCGCCACGACGGCGGAAGATCAACATTAGATCGGCTCGAGTTGTTCGACCAAACCACAATTCGAATCGCGAATTGTGAGCTCACCCCTGATGCCACCTCAGAGTCTTCGGACCGTGGTTGGACCCGAGAGGAGCTGTACAATCGTGGCAGCCCTCGTTGACACCAATGTGTTGGTCTACCGATTTGATTCTCGTTTTCCTGACAAACAGAAAACCGCAACAACCCTCCTGCGCGAAGGCATCACCAAGAGCAACATTCGCCTTGCTCACCAAACAATCGTTGAGTTTGTTGCTGTCGTTGGCCGCCCGCTAGGAAACCGCCCACCCATTTTGTCTGCGCAAGAAAGCCTCAGAGAGGCAGAAGATCTCCTGAGTCAGTTTGAGGTGCTGTATCCCAACGAAACGATTCTTCGAACGGCCCTGCGCGGCGTGGCTGCATACCAACTTTCCTGGTTTGACGCTCACATGTGGGCTTACGCGGAACATTACGGACTCGATGAGCTACTATCAGAAGATTTCCAACATGGCCGGATGTACGGCACGGTGCGCGCCCGCAATCCATTCCTGAGCAAGCTGCCAACCTAGTTCTCGTAGTCGAGCGTGTCTTCGGAGAGGACAAAGATGTCGTAGACATCACCGATGAGTCGGTCGATGCCCGTAAGACAGATGCGCGGAACGTTGTCGTCCGTGTCAAAGTACCAACCGGCCTCGAGGGCGTTGGGATCACCGCGGGGAAGCAGGCTCGGTCGGATACCCGCCTCGACCTCAGCCTTGGATGAACGTTTCACGACGATCAGCTCAGGATTGGGTGGCAGTCCTGCTGGCGCGACACCGTCGAGCTCAAAACAAGCCAACGTGGCGATCTGCCCGAACTTGGCCATGGCATCACCGAAACCCAAACCCGCCTCGGCGCGACAAATGGATTCAAAGGTGCGTCGTCGAAAAGCGTTGGTGAAGCTCAGATAACGGCCACCCGCCAGGGCATCACAGTACGGGGGATTGGTGGGTTTTGGATAGTCACAGATGCCCAGATCGTCTTGGGTGAACGCACACCAGCCATTGCAGGTGGCGGCGGCGACTGGATCGGCATTCACATCGCCCCAGTTGTGGTCAAGGCAAGAGCAATCATTGGTTGGCTCACCATCCACAGAAGCACAGTCGGTGGCCGCACCAATGCGGTGCTCGCCGACCTGGGTGACCCCGCCAATGAACCCTACCGCCACCCGTGATGCCGAGCCGCCCTTACGTTGCAACATGAGCCGCGCAGTGCGCGCAGGCGGTAACAACAGGGGCGCAACGTCCTCTTGATAACACAGGGAGCCCTCGGGTTGCGAAAACCAATCGGGCGGAGCAATCCAACCGGTGCCACAGCCGGTCTCAAACACACAGTGGTTCTGCCAAATGGCCTTGGGCATAGAGCAGTCCTCCTCGTCGGAGACCATCATCACCGCCAACAGGGCTTCCTCACGCAACCAAGATGTGGAACCCACGCATTGGGCCCCCCTGCACGTAAGGCCTGCGTCGCAGACTCCGCCCACAGAGCATGTGCATCCCTTGCTGCCCACGCGGCACCCAACGGCGACATCACTGTGTACCCTGAAAGTGTTGGAACCATCGGGCACGCCAATGAGGTTGACCGTCGGCTCGAGGGCGGTTTCGTCGTTGGGATCCTCGGGATCAATCCCAACGGCCAAAGCGGCGCTCTTGAGACCCTGCTCCCAACCCTGACCGCCAATGCCCAGGCCTGCGACGTTTGCACGGAAGTAAGCCTCGACCAACTTCGGTGCGATGTGGGCCACACAATCCTGGAAGCACGCTTCGTCTTCGGAGCACGCAAGATCGCAGCCATCGGCGTCGGTGCACTCCGGCGCGGTAACCATCGGCGTGGTACAGGCGCACGCCTGGCAAGCCTCGAGACGGATGGTCTCGCGGTCGATGACCCATCGCGCGCCCTCCTCGCCCTTAAAGCCAGGAAAATCTTCGAAATCATATTCCAGGGGATCGGCGGGATGAGTGAACACCCCCGTGGGCAATGCCCGCGCGAGTATGACCTTGAGGTTGGGATCAATGACATCGAGATCGTCGAAAAGCGTATTGTTCACATTGTTGATATCGAAGATCTCCGGGTCGTAGGCGGCTACCAATCGTCCCAAGGCTCCGTCATGTGGCCGCCGCAGCTCCACCTCGGGCCGGGCGCAATCGCCCCGAGCACCAAAGTTGCTGCCGTTGATGAACTCGCTCGTGGCCCCGGTGCAATCGGCATCGTAGCCAACGGTATCGGTAGAGGTGATGCCGATGCGGTAGCGGGTGTCCTGCGGTGCCAAAGCGATAAGCAACACATCAATGGAATCAGCGAGGGCCGTCTGCTCCTCTGCCATACTGATGGAGTTATCGATGACGAAGAGAATGTCGGCTTTCGATGGTTGCTCGACCTCGAAGCGCAAGTGTGAACCCTGACGGTCGGCGTCGGGCTGGTACGCGAACTCATAGCTCTGGCAATTGGCCAAGAGCAACAATCCGAACAGAGCCAACAATGGTCGTTGCATGCGAGATACCCTAACAGAAGAGGTCATGGCAGGTCACTCTTTGGTGACCATGACGATCTCGAACCTGTCTCCAATTTCCTTAACTAAGTTGTTCTCGAGACAAATCTTACTTGAGCCGATCCGCCAACTCCAACCGGGTTCTTCGCTCCCCACACATGCGCCCTCTCCTCCAGCGGCGGTCGCGTCCCACAGGCAATCCGCAGCCTGGCAGGGATGGAGCTCGGTGTAATCACCACAGTCGAGACCGATGTGCCGCACGGTTTCGTCGTTGAGGCTCACGTGCAAATTACGCACATCATCGGCCGTATTGCCAGGCGACTGGCCGAGATCAAAACAGTTGGTCAACACCACGGTGTTGACGATGTTGAACATGGTGGTGTCGTAGCTGCTCTTGCAGATGCTATCAATCAGAGTATCGCGGGACTCACCCGCCGCCGCTCGACGGGACGCCAGGGCCTCAAGGAAATCGACGTAGCGACCGCCCGGCATGGCCTCGCAGCCGAAAAGCGGTATGGGTTCCGTCGCGACCTGCGGGGAAGGAACAGCGCCCTGGCCAATCGATTCCGTAAGCTCGCAAAAGACGTTTTCGCCAGGCGCCGTTGCGAGGCACCCGCAACTGGTGGGGGAACCATAACCCGCATTGACACATGCGGCGCTCTTGAAACCAAGGGGCGCCGCTTGCGCTGCCACGGAGGAAAGAATGCCAGCCGCGCGAACGCGGGAGATGTCTCCGCCCTTGAGGGCCGTGAAGGCGTCGAGAAAGGTATCGATGTCGCTATTGAGATCTTCGCCGTCGGGGTTTGGGGGATCCACTTGGCGGGCAAACGGTCCACATCGGAAGTAGCCGCCAGCATCAGCATCCGACCAGTCCGAAAGACCGTCGAAGTCTGCGTCGAAGTCGGCGCCCCTGCCCCAGCGGGAATAACACTCTGCGGAGGAACACAAACGCTGCGCTTGCTCGAGGGGGTCAGAGGATGTGACGGGTTTCTCGTAGATGGTTCGATCGGTGAAAGAGCAGTCATCCTCGTCAGAGATAAAGATGATCACCAAATCTGCATTTTCACGAATGAAGCCGCGGTTGAGATCGGCCACACCGCTGTCGCGGGGGTCACAACCCTGCCCCACCGAGCACCGGACTGCCCGCAATGCGGCCTCGAGCCCAGCCTCATAACTCGATCCATTGGTGCCAACCCCCGCAATGACCTCCTGCAAATCGAGCAGCCAATCGGTTCGCTCCTCAGGTGTTGGTCGCCTGAAGATTCGACGGCCCGATCCACGGGTGGTGGCGCGCAACCGCCCGCCATCACAATTGGTGGAATCGATGATCGTATCGCCGTCGCTGTCGGTGTCTGCACATTGGGTAACGCCTTTGCGACAGCACTCCGAGGAGCTCAACCCCCCTCCCGAACAGTCTCGCTGCGGTACCCGACACTCGACATCGGTAGTAACAACGCCTATTTGGAACTCATTGTCACTCTTGGAGAGTTCCTCAACAAAGGCGTTGACGTTACTCTGCAAGGCCTCGATCTCTTCGCCCATCGTGCCGGAGTTGTCGAGCACAAGAAGAATGTCAGCAGGGATGATCGTCGCCACCACCTCGTTGATCTTTTTCGCTTGTACCCTTTTCGCGAGCCGCGCCTCAAAGGGGTAGTCCTGACAACTGCCTGCAATAATCGTCATGGCAAGCAGAACGCCAAAAACGGGCAAGCGCCTGATTGTTCGCTTTGACAGTAGCCACATAGCGGCGAGTCTAGCTTGACCTGTGCCCGCGGGCAAACCATGCTTGCGCCATCGTGAGCGGCGAAACAACATTTCTGGGAATCGAGGTCGGTCCATTCAAATTGGCCTTGCCGGCTGAGCGGGTCGTGGGCGTCCTGACCGAGGTTCCCGTGGCCGGGACGGCGCTGTTTCGCGGTGAGAACTTGCCCTTTGTGGACTTGTCACAATCCTTCTGCAACACAGACCGGCAGGTCGCTCCGTACGCTGTGGTCTTTGAGGCCAATGCCCCCTCCGAAAGCGTCCACCGCGCGATCGTCGGCGTCGATGCAGTTGACCATTTGCGGCCCGGGGATTCCCCGGCGTGGTTGACAATGCCGCGGTTCGGTTTGCACCGCCCTGATCTATTCGAGGCCGCCCTGCGCAACAATGACGGCCTTCTCTTGATTCTCCGGCCGAGCGAATTGGCGAAGCTGGTGATCGAATGATGGTGGTGGCACCCACATCAACTTACTCCGCTGACGGTGTACTAAGTTTGACCGGCCTGATAGTGCAGGCTATATGTTGAGCATGCGGGAATTTGGCGAGGTAGCCGATTCACCGACTCCGGTCATGACTTTCCAGGTTGCAGGGAGTTGGCTCGGAGTGCCTGTGGAAAAAATGGATCGGATCACCTCAACAGAGCGTCTATGGCCAGTCCCGCTCGCATTGCCGCACCACCTTGGTTTGATGCATGACAATGGTGAGCTACTGCCGGTGCTGACTCTCGCGACTCGACTCGATATGCACACGCACTCTGATCTCGTTGCCGTCGTCCATGTGCGTGGCGACTCGGTGGGTATCGCTATCGATGCCGCGGGTCGCGTTTACGACGACTACCGTGTTCACCCTGGGGGTTCAGAGGCTCCTCTGGGTCTGGCGATTCCAGAGCCCAAGTGGACCCGAACCCCCAATACAGAGTTTTGGCTGTTTGACCCTGACCGCCTTTGGCAAAATCCGGGCGGCAATGCTGTGCCTCCCACCCCAACCGTCTGAGGATCGCCGATGCCGTATCAACTCCTCGTCGCCGATGACAGTGTCACTATTCAGAAGGTGGTTGAAATCACCTTCAGAGCTGAAGATTTCAGCGTGGTCGCTGTCAGCACGTCGCAAGATGCAATAGCCAAAGTGAAACAGATCAAGCCCGACGTGGCCTTGGTCGATGTAACCCTGCCCGGCATGGATGGCTACACAGTTTGTCAGAGCCTCAAGCAGGATCCCGACACATCGGGCATTCCTGTCGTGCTTCTTGGTGCCAACTCCGAGGCTTTCGACGAAGGTCGCGCCCAGGCCGCGGGTGCCGACGCCCACGTCCTCAAGCCTTTTGAGACCCAGTTGCTCATTGATCGGGTGAAGACCCTGGTGGGAGCGCCAGCAGACACTGCGGCGGCCATGCCGCCGCGTTTCGGCACCCCAGGTGCGCCAATGACGGCACCGGTAGCTGCAGCCGCACCAGCCGCACCACGTGTGGTGGCAGCACCGACGGCGCCACCCATGGCCGCACCAACAGCGCCACTCATGGCAGCAACGCCAGGAGCACCCCCCAGAGCAGAACCCCCCAGAGCAGCACCACCCATGGCAGCACCGGCAGCACCTCC
>Ga0156400_1049_pt1 | contig 17903 bp, 11 predicted proteins | sample RifOxyA3_FD_108044 | JGI IMG/M metagenome (GOLD analysis project Ga0156400, IMG submission 108044) | Deltaproteobacteria bacterium RIFOXYA12_FULL_58_15
ACCCCGCCCCACCTGCGGCCCAGGCCGTTGACGGCGTCCTCGACAGCCTAGGTACCTCGAGCGGCGGCGGCGGACGGGGTGCCGCTGGCGAAGGGGGGACGGGCTCCGGTGCCGGCGGCGGCCACGAGTTAGCCCGCCCCATCGTTGGCGGCAGCTCCGGTGCTGCTGACGACCGCCCTGCGAAAGGGACCTCCGCATCTGGCACTGTTCCCAAGAGCCGTCGTGAGGTCGCCGATCACTTGGCGGATCTGGACGAAGGTGGCCCGTCGGACGACGCCCCAGCGCGCGCCATTGCGGCGCCGGCAATGAAAGCTGGGCGTCACGATGATAACAACCAGTATCATCGTTTTCTCAAGTTCCTCGGCGACAATGAACACCTCGCCGCCTACAAGGCGCCCATCGGCGAGAGACTGGTGGTCAAGACTCTCGACAAGAATGAGCGTTCCCTGCACAACTGCAAGGTCAGAATCAGCGATGCCAAAGGCAAAACCCTATCGACAGGCACCACCTATGCCGACGGCTCGACGCATTTTTTCCCCCTCGATATTGCAGCGAAGAGCACCCAATCGTTTGTGGTTGACGCGACGTGTGGTGACAAGGTCCGGACCACCGAAATCAAACGGGATGGCGAACGGGTCCACGAAATTGCCTTCGACTTTGCGCGCACTCTGCCCAAAACGATCCCAGTCGACATCGCCGTAGTTCTCGACACCACCGGCAGCATGCAGAACCAGATCGACCGTCTCAAGACGACCTTGCAGGCAATCCATTTGCAGCTGACCCAGCTGGGGTCCAAACCGGATGTTCGCTTCGCCCTGGTCGCCTACCGCGACCGCGGTGACGATTACGTCACTCGCGTCACCCCATTCACCAGTGACGTCAAAGCTTTCCAACGCGAGCTCAATCGCATCGAGGCCAATGGCGGCGGTGACACCCCTGAAGATCTGCAGGAGGCTCTGGCCAAAGCCATGGGCGAGCTCAAATGGCGCGAGGATGGCCTGCGCATCGGCTTCGTCGTCGCTGACGCCGTCCCCCACACCGATTATGGTCAGGAATACACCTACCTCTCGGCCATGCGTGAATCCTTGGCGAAGGGAGTCAAGTGGTGCACCGTCGGAGCCGGCGGCCTCCCCCGCCAGGGCGAGGTCATCTTCCGGCAGATCGCTCAATACACCATGGGCGAATACGTGTTCGTAACCCAGGGGGAGCGCGGCAACACCGACGGTGGCGTCGGCGAAGCAAGCCACCATGTCGGCACCAACTACCGCGTCGAAAACCTGGACCAAGCCATGGTTCGCATCGTTCGCCGTGAGCTTTCGCACCTCACCGATATCCCACGTGATTTCGACTACACCATCGTCGCAAGCGGCGACAACAAGACACCGCGCGACAAGGTCCTGGCACCCGCAGTCAAGGAAGCCGTGCGCCAACTCGTGGACTACTGCGCCATCCGTCTCGACCCCAAACGTCCTACCGCCGTGGTCCCGGTCGACACGGAAAACCAGGCGGACAAAGCGGTGGCTGAGTATCTGACGGAGCAGCTGATCCTCACCGCCAGCCGCGAACCCGATTTCAAAGTACTCGAACGGGATCTGCGGGCCATCGCCCAGGAGCAGAAGCTCCAACTCTCAGACCTGTTCGATGCAGAGAACACCACGCCCTTCGGCAAACTGGTGGGAGCCGAGCTTCTCATTATCTCTCGCCTCAAGGTGCACGGCGACGAGGCGGAGCTCTACGCCAAGCTGGTTCGAGTCGAGACCGGCGAAATCCTCTCTGCGGCGAAGGTTCACTTCAAAGGCGGCGTCATCGCCGGTTCCTAAGAAAGGTCTTCATGCGAATGCTGACGGGCAGATCCTCAGCGGTCGCCATTCGTTGCCGTGGATCGGGAAGCGGCCGTTAAGGGGGCACCACACGAATGCCCAACAGTGTCGCATCTGTGACGATAAATTATTGCTTGCGATTATCTTATATTAAATTTCGTGTTACCAAATTGAAGCTATTAATATTGTATTACATTATTTCGTACGTGTCGCTTGTATTATTATTACGAACGATTTCAACAAAGCGAGCGATCTTGTTCAACGCTGAGGTCGTCGCCGCACCGCGTTCACTAGGCCTCCGAAGTCTTTGGCCTGCTCTATCCCATAACGTTGGCACACGATGTCGACATTTCCCTTTCGCCAGTAGTCCTCCGGACACAACACGACCAGTTTGCCGCCGCTGGCGTGAAGGCCGAGTTCAAGCAGAGTGATGGGAGCCTTTGTCTTCGGTGCGAAGTAGAACGCAATCACATCGGCCCGGTCCATCCCATCGAGCTCCCACTCTACCTGCTCGCGAAACTGTGGGCTGCCGATCGACTGCTCCCAGCTCGAATCCCAGTCGTCGCGACGCGGGTTGAGGATTAGGGCGTGTGCCAGATCCTCGAGCGCAATCTCGGATTTCGCCTGCCAATCTTCCGCAGAGCCCATGTCGATATGTCGATGGACCCACATTTGGCAGAGATTTGAGCGTTATGTATACTGCCTCTGCCATGGTCCTGCCTGCACACGAGCCTTCGCCACCCTTTCTCAAGAGGCGATAGTGAACGCTGGCGGCATTGAAAAATGGGTGTGGTGGCAGATCGGCCTTGCGCTGACGGCACTTTGGAATGTCGGTCTTTGTTGGTCACTCCCCAAACCTCAACCGGTCATGTCGATTACCTATCGGGAGAGCTCTGGATCCCTTCCTCCGAGATATGCTTGGTCCCGAGAGGTTGAGATTGCCCTCGATCGTGTGGTGGCGTCGTCCTATGGGGGAGAGGAATCCGGTGTCACAACCTTTCGGCGCGAGGTGGTCATGCCTGTGTCGAAGGTGCGTGGGTTATTTCGATCTATCGAATCCTTGGGTACTCCTCCCGAATCGGTCTCGTCATGTGCGGGGCTCGCGATGGGTTCCGGTGGCTATTCGTACACCATAGTGTACCAACATTCGGTTCTGGACATCCCGATGGATTGTGGCTTCGCACCTGAATATCAGATGTACGCCGAGACTATCGCAAGGTTCGCAGGTTCCTCTTGGGAGGAGTAAAGAGGACGCCTGTCGGCGCAGACACCATTTTTGGAAGAACCGATCAACGAGGTCCGATCAGGCATCCACCAGAGGTGGAAGCGCCTCTGGACCAAAGGGTCCGCCCACCCGGCTTATGTGCCACTGTTCACGAAACTCAACGCTGCCACCCGGCGGGATAACCTCCCGCTGACGATGGGTCTCGAGCTCGAGATAGGGGTACTTGGATGAGTTGTACACCTCAACTGAAGAATCATGGGCGTACTCGCCACGCGAGTTGTTCGGGAACTCGACGTCGACAACCAAAGCACCCAATTCAGCAGCCCGCACGGCGATCATGCGTCCACGTTCGGCAATGCCACCGAATTTAAACTCGACGGAGTCGTCACACACAACCCGGGTCCAGTTGTTCGCTTCTTGCACCACGCGATCGAACAACCTCGCAGAGTCACCTAGTTCATAGGGCCGCAGCCGATCTCTTCGCGCGGCAACATAGACGTCGAAGGGGCGGAGCCACTGAGTGACATCCCACATGCCCCAAGCGACGTCCTTTTCACCGCAATTCTCCATGCGCTGGTCGATGACCACACAGTCGTCATGGGTTAGCTCTACCCTACGAGTGAGACGGACGCCGGTTTCACGACATACCGGGCTTATCATGGTGACCGACTGCCCATCGGTCACGGCCCCGTAACAGCCTGCGTCAAGGTCCAACGGCGGCGTGCCGGCGATCCAAGCGGCCTCTGGTGCAACCCACAGTTTGTTGCCTCCCCACAATTGAAACCCCAGGGCCGTCTTCAAATCAGCAAGTGCCGACTTGTCATCGTTGGGCAGACGAATATCGGGAAGCACTCCTGATAGCCGCTCATCGACAAACAAGAGCTCCTCGCCGTCGTGTTGCGCACTGCATATCCGCCCACCGAGCTGGGGGACGAGGCCGAGGCGAAGATGATCTCCCGCAAGCCACAGTCCTGGCCAACCGCGCACCTCAACTGATTCATTCGACACAGAAGCCCACCGTCTTTCAGTGGCAACGACCGCGTGCGGCCGTCATTGCCGGCGTTCACATCGCGAACGGGATAATCTAGTCGTCCTTTTGCGCCAGAGCCATCAAGACACGCTCGGGTGTAAACGGCGACGTGCGCAGACGGACTCCGACAGCGTCGTAGATCGCGTTTGACAGGCCCGGCAACGCACCGTTGATACCGATTTCCGACACACTCTTGGCACCATAGGGTCCACTGGGCTCGTAGGTCGGCACCAAGATAGTGGTGATCTCTGGCAGATCGGCAGTACTGAATATCTTGTAGTCACGAAATCCGGGATTGCGCATGCGCCCCTTGTCGTCGAAGATGTATTCTTCGGTGAGCGCGAAGCTCAATCCATTGAGCACTGCGCCTTCGCATTGTCCCTCGGCCAACTGCGGATTGATCGCGGTGCCGCAGTCCACAGCGATGACGTACTTATTGACCAAGACCTTGCCCGTCTCGACGTCGACATCAACCTCGATAAAATGCGCCGCGAATGGCGGTGGCGACTTGTCTGTGATGTGCGAAGAGATGGCACCAATCTGGTGTTGATTCTCGGTATAGAGACTGCGTTCACCAACCTCGGCGAGGGTCACCGACTGCTTACCGGATATCGCTTTGTCGTCTCTCAACTGAATGTCCGCGGCATCCACGTCCATCATCTCGGCGGCCACCGCACGGATTTGCTTGGCAACCTCGATCGCGGTCTTCTCGACGGCCTTGCCCGAAAGATAGGTCGTGCTTGAAGCGTAGGCACCAACGTCGAAGGGTGTCATGTCGGTGTCCGACGAGTAGACGACTATCTTCTCAAGACTTACGCCAAGCACCTCGGCAGCAATTTGCGCAAGTACGGTATCCGATCCCGTACCGATGTCGGTGGCTCCCATGAGCAGGTTGAACGATCCGTCTTCGTTCATCTTGATGCTGGCGGCACCCATGTCAATGTGAGGAATCGACGAGCCCTGCATGCCAACGGCAACGCCAAAACCACGACGCCAGGGTCCCTCGGCCTTCCTGCGTTTGTTGCGACCGGCCCAATCGAACTTCTCGGCACCGATACGGATGCACTCGGCCACACCACAGGAGTCGACGGTTTGCTCGACCCCCTCGGTTCCCTCACCGAGCATGCGAAACACGGGTGACGTGCCACCCTGTCTGATGTGATTTTTGATCTTCAATTCCAAAGGATCGAGACCGAGCTTCAGGGCGGCCTCGTCCATCACCGATTCCATCGCGAACATCGCCTGAGTGGCACCATAACCGCGATAGGCACCGGCGACCGGAAGGTTGGTGTAGACCGAGTCAGCGGCAAAGGAGACGTTCTCTGTGGGATAGAGCGGCAAGACCTTCGAGCCGCAGTTCGATGCCACCGTCAGGCCATGAGAGCCGTAGGCACCCGTGTTGGTACGAATCTTCATGTCGATGGCGAGAATCTTGCCGTCCGCGTCGAAGCCTGCCTCGACCCGCGACACCGATGGGTGACGGGTGCGGCTTGCAATGAACTCCTCCGCACGAGTGAGTTCGATCTTGACCGGCCAACCAGTCCTGATGGTGAGCATGGCACAAACCTGCTCGAGGAAAACCTCCTGCTTGGCACCGAAGCCGCCACCGATGCGCGGTTTGATCACCCGCACCTTGTGTAACGGGATTTCACACACCTTCGAAACAATGCGGCGCACGTGGAACGGTACCTGTGTGCTCGTGCGGATCACCAAGCGACCATCGGGGTCGAAGTAGGTAATACAGACGTGCGGTTCCATCGGACAATGCTGTGCGTAATGGGTCTCAAACTCACGAGCCACCCGCAGGTATGCACCTTTCAGGGCACCTTTGACATCACCGGCGTGGGCATCAATTCCCGCGGCGATGTTCTTCTGGGGCTCATACACCACGGGGATTGGCACAAACGCATCCGGCTCGTCATGAATCACCGGCGCGCCTTTTGCGTCCGCAGTGACAATATCAAAGACGGGTTCGAGGACGTCGTACTCCACTTTGATCGCGGCGACAGCCTGCTCTGCCGCTTCCAAGGAGTCAGCGGCGACAGCGGCGACCCGGTCTCCGACGTAGCGCATCTTGTAATCAAACAACGCGGTGTCGTAGGGAGAAGGCTCGGGAAAACCCTGTCCGGCGGTGGTGTGCAGCACCCGCGGCACATTGCCGTGATGAAGAATGACACGAACCCCGGGGATCTTCTCCGCGACAGACGTGTCAATCTTGGTGATGCGTGCGTGTGCGTGCGGGCTACTCAAAATCGCAGCGTGTAACATCCCCTGCGTGGAGATGTCATCGGTGAACATGGGAGCGCCACAGGCAAGCGACAACGCGTCGATTTTGGCGACGTTCTTGCCAACCACTTGGGTCTTCTCTTGGATGTTTTCTCTCGTGTTCTTTTGGGTCTTCGTCATGAGCGCTTCCTCAAGGTGGCGGCGGCGTTTTGTAGAGCGGCAAGTGGCTTGACGTAACCGGTGCAGCGACAAAGATTGCCATCCATGGCTGCGCGTGCCTCTTCGTCGGTTGGATCAGGGATTTGGTCGAGCAACGACTTGGTGGCAACAACCCAACCGGGGGTACAGAAGCCACATTGCACAGCGCCTTCCTCAACGAGTGCCGTTTGTATCGGATGGGGGTCGAAGATAGTGCCAATACCGACCGCCGTGGTGATCTTGCACCCCTGAACCTGGGACGCCAACAACAGACAGGCATTGAGCAATCGCCCCTCGACGAGAATCGCGCAAGTTCCACAATAGCCCTCGCTGCAGCCCCGCTTGACGCTCACGGCACCGAGCCTGCGCAACACGTCAAGCAAGTTCTCGCCTGCCTTGATGTGAGCACGGTGGGGAACGCCATCAACAGTGATCTTCAAGAGGCCACCCACTTCCCCCACAGGTGCCCGAGTCCACGGGGCCGGCACTGGCCGACGCGGGGGAGAGTACTTGGCCTTGCCGGACGCACGAGCGACGGCAGTTTCGAGAGCCCGTTTGACCGACACAGCCAATACCTCGCGACGATACTCTTTGGAGGCGCGAATGTCGGCGGTGATCTTGAGTCCGTCAGTAGCGGCCTTTCCCGCCGCAGCAAAATCAGCGTCTTCCACGGCAACGCCCTCAAGCATTCTTTCTGCATCCGCAGCGCGCACCGGGCGAGGTTGCACCGAACCGAGGGCAATGCGGACATCCCGCAGAACGCCCTTATCGACGCGAACCGACGCTGCCACGCTCACAAGCGCCAAATCGGCGACGGTACGCGACTGCTTCACAAACGCGCTGCCAACGCCACGGGCCCGCGGCAATTCCACTGCGGTGATGATAGAGTCTCTGCCCAACACCTTCTTCGGATGCCCATCAAAGAGCTCGGTGAGAGACAAGGTTCGTTTCTTGCCGCCATGGGCACTGATCAGAACCCGTGCATCTAGAGCCAAACACGCGACCGAGAGATCAGCCCAGGTCATCGTGCCAACCAGATTGCCGGCAAGGGTCACTTGATTGCGCACTGCCTGTCCCGAAACTCCCGCGCCGGCCTCACGCAACGCATCTGCACCGATGGCGCTCAGACCATCCGTCGCGGCCAAGGTCGCGGCGGTGGTCGTGGCACCAATGTGTACGACGTCACCTTTGCTCTCGATGCCCTCGAGGCCGCAACGAAGCAGATCTATCAGGATCTGCACACGCGATGGCAGGCGCAACGCCTGCAGCGACCCACCAGCAATAATCGCTGCCTGATCGCCGTACTCAGCAAGAAGAGCGAGTGCTTCATCGACACTCTTGGGGATAAAGAACCGTTCGACCGTATTCATCTAACCTGCCTCGCAGCTCAGCCCGAACGCAACCCACGTCGTCAGGGCGGCAGGATCCTGTCTCAGTTCTAGGTGAGATACAAGTCGTCAGTGCACGGTGAAACCCACCGACTCATTGTATCTGTGGGGTCTCGATCAGTCGCAAGATGTCGTAGCCGTTCTTCTTCGCCCGCTCCAGGATCGCGGAGTAGATATCGGGATCCATCGTCGGTTCACGATTCAGAATCCAAAGGTACTTGCGGGAGGGCATTCCGATCACCGCATACTGGTAGTCGTCGGCCAAATCGATCACCCAGTAGTCACCACGGAAGGGCCAGAAGAACTGCACTTTGAGCTTCGCATGGGTTGATGGATCAACGACCCACGCCTTGCCCTCGGCGACCCGCTCCGGACCATCCACAGAGCCGTCGAGACACCGATTCACCACCGAAATATCACCGTCTTCTCGAACGCCGTAGGTCGCCGTTGTGCCTACGCAACCTTCCTGTTGTCCAAAGGGGAGCCTCGCGATTTCGTACCACGTCCCGATGTACCGATTCAGATCGACATGCGGGACGACCGCGAGCGGTGGGTGACCATCGCCGGCAGAAGCGCAACCAACCGACAACCCTCCCCACAGCAACACGGAGAAAAGGGGGAAACTGCATGACTCGCGCACGGTCTTGAGCATTCTGCGATTCCTCGTTGTCCTCACCTACAGCTTTTCCCCACGAGGTTTCATGTAGTCATTGCCTGTCTCTGTGGTCGCGGCGGCGACCAGAGAGGATGCAATGGTGTTGGCTCGATTGAAAAGTTCGTCTTCATCTGCACCTCGCAGTTTTCCGCCCTTGACCACCAGCTCGCCGTTGACGAACACCATGTCGGCGCGCCCTGGGGTACAAAATACGAGAGAGGCGATCGGATCGTGCATGCCGCCAGCAAACGCTAACTGGCGAGTATCGAAGATTGCCAAATCAGCCGCCTTGCCAGGCTCGATGGAACCGATGTCGTCACGACCGAGCACACGGGCACCGCCGAGGGTTGCCATCTCCAACACAGACATCGCTGTCGTCGAGCTTACGCCCCTGCGGATTCTTTGTACGAGCAAGGCCTGGCGCGCTTCGAGAAGCATGTTCGACGAGTCATTGGACGCACTGCCATCCACGGCGAGTCCAACCGGTGCGCCCGCGGCACGCAACTCTGGAACCGGAGCGATGCCAGAGCCGAGTCGCAGATTCGATGATGGACAGTGGGCAACACCAGTGCCGGTGCTGCCAATCTTTTCGATCTCTTCATCATTGAAATAGATACCGTGGGCGTACCAGACATCGTTGCCAAGCCAGCCCACCCGCTCCATGTATGGGAGGGGCCGCAGGCCATGCATCTCGATGCAGAACTTCTCCTCGTCGAGCGTTTCGGCAAGGTGCGTGTGCAAACGCACGCCATGTTTGCGCGCGAGCTCGGCACTCTTCTCCATCAACTTGTCGGTGACCGAGAAAGGCGAGCACGGGGCCAGTGCCACCCGGCACATCGAGAAGGGCTCTGGGTCGTGGAGCTCCCTGATAACTCGCTCGGAGTCCTCGAGGATCTCCTCTTCCGATTGCACCACATCGTCAGGGGGTAGGCCCCCCAGGGACACGCCACGGCTCATGCTACCCCGGGTCGGGTGGAAACGGATACCCAGCTCCCGCGCTGCAGATGCCTGCACATCGATCAGGTTGGCCGCCGCCTTCTGTGGGAACAGGTAGTGATGATCGGTTGAGGTGGTGCATCCGGTCAGCAAGAGCTCTCCGAGACCGACTAGGGCACCTACCCTGACAGCCTCGGCGTCGATGTGCCGCCATACCTGATAGAGATCCACCAACCAATCAAAGAGCTCCACATCCTGAACGCGGGGTATGGCGCGACAGAGGGTTTGGTAGAGATGGTGATGGGTATTCACCAAGCCTGGGATCACCACCCTGCCCTGCAAATCGATTTCCGTGTCAAACGGTTCCTCAAGTCCACTGCCCACAGCGACAATCTTCTTGCCGTCGATCAATATATCGGCCGCCTGAAGGACCCGACGCTTGCTGTCCATGGTTGCCACGGCTACGGCGCGGCGCAGCATAGTCCGGCTCATTGACAATTATCTCCCTTGGTTTGTTCTCGTCGTTGTGTCTATCCGGTTCTCAGATTCCTCCACCCTCGGCAAATGATTCCTGACGAACAGGTGCTTGCGCCAGTCTCGAGCTCGGTGGTGTGCTGCGAGTCACCCAGACATTGCCGCCAACCACCGTTCCTTTGCCCAATGTGATGCGTCCTAAGATTGTGGCACCACTGTAGATGGTGACGTTGTCCTCGACAATGGGATGTCGTGGCATGCCCTTGATGGGATTGCCATTTTCGTCGAGGGGAAAGCTCTTCGCACCGAGTGTCACCCCTTGGTAGATGCGGACGCCATTGCCAATGACGGCTGTTTCGCCAATGACCACGCCCGTGCCATGATCGATGAAGAACTTTTCGCCGATCTGCGCACCGGGATGTATGTCGATCCCGGTGATCGAATGTGCGTGCTCGGAGATCATCCTCGGCAAAACCGGGACCTCGAGCCGATAGAGTTCATGGGCGATACGGTGGTTCGTAATGGCGAGAACGCCAGGATAACATAGGATTGTCTCGTCCGGTGATCCGGCGGCCGGATCGCCCTCATAGGCCGCCATGACGTCGGTTGCCAACAGCCGTCGCACCTCTGGAAACCGTGTCAAGAACACACCAGCGAGACGGGACGCACGAGACTCGCATTCCTCACAATTCACTGGATCGAGCCCGTCACACAGAAAGCAGAGGCCACGCCGGATCTGCTCACGCATGATGCGAGCAACCCTGTCGAGCTTCGCTCCCACATGATAACGGACATTCTCATCGTCAACCTCCGAGGGCCCAAAATATCCAGGGAACATGACCATGCGGCACAGTTCCATCGCCTCAATGAGATCTTCCCGCGACGGTAGCAGCTGCCGTGAACCGCCTTGTGACCGCCGCCGGGTGAGCGCATGCGTCGACTCGCACAGTCCCTCGACGATATCGGCGAGACTGGGTGCCACGTCCCCCACCTGGATCTTGTTTGTTGTCATGAAACCTCCTGACCTAGAATAGGTACCAAACCTCGTGTTTGCCCGAGGCGAGCAAGAAATTTCGACGGGAGACGAGCCCATAACACAAATATTGCCCGCCGGCCCACCAAACCCACCGAACCCACCAAACCGATAGCCGTTGTCGGCGTATGTTTCCCCGGTCGCGTGCTGCCGATTTTGGCGTCACACCTTCTTGAGACCGTCCTCGAGAGCGCCCAGCAGATCGTCGATATCCTCGACGCCAACCGATACTCGGATCAGCCCATCGGTCAGGCCTGCCTTCTCCCGCTTTTCCTTGGGCACACAGGCGTGGGTCATAGAAGCGGGATGCTGAATCAACGAATCTACGCAACCGAGGGATACCGCAAGCGCGAAAATCTTGATGTTGTTCATCAAGCGCCGTCCGGCTTCAATGCCTCCAACAATATCGAAGGAGATCATGCCGCCGAACTTTCCATCCATCTGTTTCTTCGCGAGCTGGTGGTAACGGTTGTCTTCCAGACCCGGATAGTAGGTTCGTTCCACCTTTGGATGCTTCGCCAAAAACCGCGCAAGCGCCATGGCGTTCTCGCAGTGCCTATCCATCCGCAGCGGCAGCGTCTTGATGCCCATGTTGACGAGCCACGCATCGAACGGACTCGGGGAGGTCCCCACGTCTTTGACGACGTTGTAGGTCCTGTCCTTCACCTCGTCGTCAAAGGTGGTCATGGTACCGCCGACCACAGTGCCATGGCCGCATAGGTATTTGGTGGTCGAGTGCACCACCACATCAGCTCCCATAGAAAGTGGCCGTTGCAGATAGGGCGTCGCGAAGGTGTTGTCGACGATCACTTTGATGTCGGGATTGACAGCCTTGACGATGCGGCACACGCCAGCAATGTCCGTCACGCTCAGCAAGGGATTGGTCGGCGTCTCCAAAAGGATGGCCTTGGCTTTCGGATTGGCCTCGATTGCCTGTTTCACTGCATCAAGATTCTCGGTGCTCACCGACACGGCCTTGATTCCCATGCGCGGCAACACTGTCAGAGCGAGGTGCTCAGTGGCCCCGTAGACCACGTCCCCCATCAGCAGGGTGTCGCCGCTGCTGAGGATCCCCAACAAGGTTGAGCTGATGGCCGCCATACCCGAGGAAAAGGCGATCGACGTCAACCTTTTCGAGCTATCCGCGAGCTTCACCTCTTTGCCCTCGAGGGCGTTCATCTTCGCCTCGAGAAGCATCACCGTTGGGTTGCCCAAACGGGTATAGACGTACCCAGTTCGCTCACCCGAGAAGATTTTCGCACCGTCGTCGGCGGTTCCAAAAACAAACGTCGAGGACTGATAGATGGCCGACGTGTGCGTCGTGTGTTGGGGCTGCCCGACGTGCTCGCCTGCATGCAAGGCGCGCGTTGCGAATCCACAATCGAGAAAAAACTTTTCGAGAAAATCGTCTGATTTCGAGTCTTCCATTTTCGTCTCCTTGTTACATCCGCACCAAAACTTCGCCACTGCCTATCCCGCCGCCAACGCAGCGGGTGGTGACACCCATCTTCTTGTCACGACGGCGCAGTTGGTGCACCATATCGACGACCTGGCGGGCACCTGTGCAACCGACGGGATGCCCCAGTGAGATGCCGCTGCCCCATGGGTTGGTCTTCTCAGGTGAGAGTCCATCGATATCGTGGAACGCAGCTCCAACCACTGCCGCAAACGCCTCGTTGAGCTCAAAGAAGTCGACATCAGCAACCTTGACGCCTACCTTGTCGAGCATCGGCGGTAGCACCTTGAAAGCACCTTCGCCCATGAGCTCACGCGGCACGCCCACGTTGTGGAATCCCTTGAGCTCTGCGAGGGGGCTGAGGCCGAGTTCTTTGGCCTTGTCTTGGGTGGTGAGCAACAATGCCGCAGCGCCGTCATTGAGGCTGCTCGCGTTGAGCGACGTAATCGTGCCGCCATCGGCCTTGAAGTAGGGTTTGGCCGCGGAGAAGTTCTCCATGGCGAGCTTGCGCGGACCCTCGTCCTTGGCAACGACGATCGGGTCACCCTTGCGCTGGGGGATCTCGACGGGAATCACATAGTCGGCAAAGGAGCCATCCTCCCATGCTTTGAGCGCGTTCAGGTGCGACCGATAGGCGACCTCATCCTGTTCTTCGCGAGTGACCTTGTACTTGTCGACCAACCGCTCGGTGAGAAGTCCCATGAGCTCACCATTCTTGCCGACGTTGGTATCGTTGAGCGCACCGAAGAGGCCGTCGACCAACGTCATATCGCCGTACTGCTGTCCCTTGAGCCGGCCCACGTAGAGAAACCGCGGCACATTGCTCATGGACTCGACACCCCCGGCAATGCCCACTGAGATTTCGCCGAGCATCAACCGCCTGGCGATGCTGTGAATGGCCGCGCCACCCGAGGCGCAGTTCTCATGAAACGTGGTCGCGGGTGTGGTGTGCGGCACGCCGGCAAACTCCCCTGCCGTCTTGGCGAGATTCGGTGAGCGTGGGTCCTGCATCACCCAGCCCATGCACGTATACTCGACGAGGTTCGGATCGAGCTTCGTCGTCTCGAGGAGAGCCTTGATGATGTGTGTAGCGAGAGGCCGCGCCTGCAGGCCGGCTAAGCCGCCGCCTATGGCACCTATGGGGGTACGAACTGCTCCAACAATAACGATCTTGGGAAGGCTCATGAGGTTCTCCTTGATGGCCCGCAGGTATACCACTTTCACATTTTCACACCAGCCACGCGAGCGATGCCTGCGATGGCCTGATCGCAATTGTGCAATCGACGGAAACGAATGCGTGCGCAGTTAGAACGGCACGGAGAACAACAAGGTTGGAACCAAACTGATCGCCGAGCTGTCAAAGCCATAGGTGACGACAAGCTGGGGGATGAGAGCACCATGATGGGTAACAACGGCAAAGCCAGCACCAGCAGCCAAGTAAAGAGCGTGAACGAAACCACCCTGCCCGTCAGGTACGGCGTCGTGAACAAGTCCGACCTGTGGCTCGAAGGTCAAAACGACATCACCCACTTGGGTCATGAATCGATCGACAGCCAAAAAGGCAGTCCCACCCCAGGCCCCAAACTCGGGCGAGAATTCGATGGCCACTGAGGGAATCAACATCCAGTCTTGGTTCAAAGGGATGTTGAGGCCAAAGCCCACACTCACGTACACACCATAGTGGGCAATATCCGGAGAGACCCCCACGGTCTCGAGCGCTCCCACTATGACCACGGGACAGATGCCGGGCGGCTCCGTTTTCACGGTCGGCTCCGCCGTCTCGCCAACAACCACGTCGTCCCGAACGGAACCAGAAGGGTCGGCCGCAGGTGTTTGGGCAAAAACGATCAGAGCCGCAAAACTAAGGGGGCTCATAGGGCATCACTCTCTAGATGGGTGATCATCTCATCGATTGCAGCAGGCAAGAATACCCCACCCGCTTCCAGGACCGCGCGGTGAGTTCTTAGAGCCTGGCCGACCTCCGGCATGGATGTCGGCACTCGAGAGCCATGGCTGTGCAATCCTGTAACATTTTTCGCAGCCGTGTTCGCGAGCAATTCATCGATGTTTTGCAGAGAGGAGCCATAGGACAGCGCTTGCGCCACTCCCGCAAGCAGCAGATGGGAGTGGGCCGACCCATCGGGCAAACGAAACTCGATGGTCGGTGGACTCAGGACTCGCCCGTCCGGAGCCGTAACGGTGACCGGCAGGCGAATCAGGGCGCGGCGGTCCCGCGCGCCCCAGAACACACTGCTCGGTGCCTCTTTCGCTTGGGTGATGCGCACGAACGAACGAGGATCACGATTTCCCAGCGCCATCAACGCGCCGCCGATGGTGGCCAGTCCGCCGATGAGCCACTTGGCGGGTTCTTGCATGTGTGCAACTGTCTGCCCACTGGCCGTGTGAACACCGTCGACCATGGGAGAGAAGTGGAAGTGCAGGCCATTTCCTGCATGCCCCTCGCCAATGATGGGGTCGAAGCTGCAATCCATGCCCATCTCGAGCGCGAGATTGTGCAACACCCATTGCGTGAGCGCCACACACTCGGCGGCCCGAGGAAGAGGTGTCAGTGCCAGCTCGACCTCGTGTTGTTCCCAGACCACCTCACCCGGGGCCATCGCCCGCACGTAGCCTACTTCGGCATGGCCGTACTTGATCGGTATACCGATCTCACCGAGCAGGGTCATGGCGCGGCGGCGCAAAGGCTGACTGAACGCAACTGGCGTGGTTGAGTGGTAGCCGTGGTCATCCTTGCCGTAACGATCACTGTGTGTCCACAGCCGGCCGATGAAATACTCGATCTCGCCCAAGGCCCAAAGATCGACGCCGGTCTCCACACGCGCCCGTTCATAGGCTCTTTGCACAATCGTATCTGGCGACTGTGGCAGAGGCTGACCATCTGCCCCCACGTGTCGGCACAACACGGCGAGGGTTGGTTCAGGCGCGAACGGATCAATGAACGCCGTTTCGATCTTCGGCCGCAACACGACATCGGAAGCGCCGGTGGGAACATTGCGAAACAGGCTCGAGCCGTCAGCCCGTTCACCGCCAATGAAGATGTCCCGCAGATGGCCAACACTGCGCGGCACAAAGTCTAGCGCCTTGAGCCAGCCATCGCCTCCCATGTGCATGAGACTGATCAGACGGATGTTGTCCTTCTCGACCACGTCAATGATGTGGTCGAGGGTCCACTGTGCGGCGGGCACTCCCAGCTCTCGTTCCAGGCGGCTCACACCCAAATCCGATTGCATTTTCGGGGTCTCTGAATCTCGTGTCATTGCATCATCCTTCGTACGCCATGCTTAGCGCACACCTTGGCACATCGCAATCGAGGTGAGCGGATCGCGTACGGCCAACAGTTGAATCGGTTCGACGCCGCACCACATTGTCGGTTATGCGGTTGGCAACGACCTGGGTATCGGGCTAGCTTGGCCGTTGAATTGAGGCATGGGAGAAACACAGATGGGTTTTGTGAAAATGGGACTGCCACTCATCATCGTAACAGTGGCGGCATGTGCTCCGGCTGAGCAGCCCCCTTACTTGGAGTTTGCCGTGTTGAAAGGCACGCCCTACGAGCGCGGCGTGCAACACGGAGAGCGGTTCTCGAGCAAGATCCGTTCGCTGTACACTCAGATGTTGACGAACTCGATCTTGCCCAATCTCAACCGCGAGCAGCCCGACATTGGGCAAATCCTGCTCCTCTACGGGCCAGACGGCGAAAAGAAGTACCAGGATGGCAAGTTCTCTGAACAGGTACTCCTCGATAGCGCCTTGGAGCTGCAAAAGTCGATTCCCGAGACCTATTTGGAAGAGATGCGAGGCATCGCCGACGGTGCAGATCTCTCACTCGAAGAGATCCTCGTCCTCAACACCTTCTTCGAATCCGTGTTGACGGTTCGCACTGCGCAGTTGCTCATCCGTCACAACGCTGAGCCGATGATCACGAGCTTCTCGGTGCTCGATATCGATGCCGATGGGCAGGACAATGACGGCGACACAGACATCGACGAAGCGGGCGAAGGCCTTCTCGATGCCTATGACCCCTCACCCCACGCCCTGTTTGTCAACGTCCCCACCGATGCCGCTGTGCGCGTCGTTTTCCACGACGCCGACGGAGTCGATCCCTCGACGGTTAGCATCGACGTCGGCGATGCCATCTACGCGCAGGGCGATGCTGGCGTGACCATGACCGAACTCGATACCCTCCCTGATGAGCCGAAACAGCTGGAGGTGACCTTGGCGCCTCCCGGCGGATTCAAATCCGCAGCCGCCATCACCTTCCACATTCAGGCCGGAGATCGGTCTTGGGTCACCAACCCCCCGCCATCCCACGCACGCTTCATGCGAGATCAGTTTGTCGTCATCGGCACCGTCGGTCTCAACCAACAGCCCTACGATGTGGAAAACCGCGCTCGCGCCAACGACCGCTTTCAACCGCCGTCAATCGGTTTTGCCGCCTGCCGAAATGCCACCATCGACGGCGACATCGTTGCCGCACACCATTTCGCATTGCTCGACGCCGGCACCTCGCACAAACACGCCGCCGTCATCGTCTATGTCCCCGATGAGAGTTGCGCCTGTGACGTCGATTGCACGCCGTGCGCCTGCGATGCCACAGTGGCCTGCGATCCCGATTGCGCATGCGACTACGATTGTACGGCATGCGGCTGCGACACCACGCCCTCCTGTGACCTATCCACGCCCCACGCCACCGTTGGTTTCACGGGCATGGTGTGGGGGGTGTCCGGCATGAACATGAGCGGTCTGGTGTGGGCCGGCAACGTCTCCGACAGCATCGACAATCCACTGTACGCAGAGGTCAATGAGCGACTGGTCTTCGCCAAGCTGCTCGCGAAGGGAGTGCCCATGGGCATCATGGGTCGCGAGGTACTCTCCCGCCAGAGCACTGTCGCCGGCGGCCTCGGGACCTTGTCAAACATGACTCCGACACTGGGTTGGAATTTCCTTTTGGCCGACGCCGAACGGGAAATGGCCATTGCCGAAGTTGACGCCAACACCCGCAATAGCGCCGATGGCGGCTTCTTCGCATACAACAGCGACGACCTTGACGATCGCGGTCGGTTCCTTGCCAGCACCAGCGCCGACGACATACGCATGGCGGGACATTTTCAGGAGAACACCGACGACATCGACACCAGTCTCGAATTTGGCGGCTTCCACTTCCGCATCCCGCCGCAGCGCGTCTGGAGTCCCTATTATCACCGCTCACAGCGGGCGTTCTACCTACTCGGTGACACACTGCGGGCAAAACAGGGAAGGATTGACGGCGATGAGGCAACTCGCATCCTCGCAGATCTCAACTTCGCCGACCAACGGGACTCCATGAACGCCTCGGTCTACGAACCCCAGAGCGGTCGCATGCGCGTCGCCGCCGGTGCCGTACCCGCCACGGACGAGCCGTTTGTCGACGTGGATCTCGAAGCTGGATTCGCAGGTAAGGA
>Ga0156400_1055_pt1 | contig 17562 bp, 16 predicted proteins | sample RifOxyA3_FD_108044 | JGI IMG/M metagenome (GOLD analysis project Ga0156400, IMG submission 108044) | Deltaproteobacteria bacterium RIFOXYA12_FULL_58_15
AAGGAGGCCACCGGTGATCTCGACCGCGTCGCCGCCATCCGGGCGCTAACGCCCCCAGAGTTTCTTCACTTCTCCGGGGACGATCCCAGCGCCTGCGGGTACGTTCTTCTCGGTGGGCATGGTGTCATCTCCGTCGCCTCCAACTTCGCCCCCAAACTCATGACGTCGCTGATTCGCGCTGCCCTTGATGGCAAAGTAGACATCGCGCGTTCGGAGCACAGAGAATTGCGGCCGTTGTTTGCGGCAATGGCACTGCAATCGAATCCGCTCCCGGTCAAAGCGGCCCTCGCCATGCGTGGCACCATCCAAGAATACTATCGCTTGCCACTGTGCGAGATGAACCAGGAGCCACGTGCCCGGCTCGAAGAAATTCTTCGCCAGAACGGCTGGCTCAGTTAGTCCGAGTAGTCCGAGTTACTGGGACGCCAAGTCGATGCGATTGGCGCGCAGTTCAACAAACAAAACAAACGTATCGGGCCAGAGGAAATAGAAAACCCGCCCCCCGAGCCTCAAGGTATCGCCGTCTCGGAGTGTCTTCTGTTCGTCGCTGCCGACCTTGAGCCGATTGACATAGGTGCCATTGGCAGATTCCAGATCGCGCAAGTGGTAGTGCGTCCCATCAAAACGGATCGACGCCTGAGAGGACGACACGGTCGGGTCCGCGATCACGACGTCGTTTCGTGCCGCTCGACCAAGGCAGATGTTGGGCGACGGATTATCTCCCGTCTTCTCCAGCACAAATATTCTCGAGGCGTCAGACACCATATCCTGAAGCTCAACGAGCCGTTCGCTGCTGAGCGCCAGCGCCTCGGCGGTGAACAGGCTGCGATCGATCCGCATGGTCTCGGTATGGATCGTCGTGTCCCGCTCTCGCAGCAGCTTCTCTTGATCGTCCACTGCCTCGATGAGAACCGCCGGTCTGCGCTCCATGAGCGCATCCGTAGCATGTTCTAAATGCGATTTGAGTAGGTCTCCGACGGTTAACATGACCACATTTATACCCCATTTTCGGGGGCGTGATAGCCCCACCGACGCTCACCCGCACCGTTTGAAAATGGCGAAGCCCACTGCCGCGATCACCGCAATCCACAGGATAACATCGAATGTCTTTTCGACCGGTGACTTGGGGCCCTTACTTCTGCCCGTTCCGGCAAGGGTCTTCATCAGGCGCCGCATGCCGCCAACGGTACCGCCGGCACCGCCAGCCGAGGCATCCCCTTGCACTCTGCTCTTGCGCTGTTTGCCTGTTTGCGTTCCAGACTTCTGTTTGCTCCAACGTTTCTTGGCCATGGATTCGCCTCAGGTCATTGTTTAACCGTCTTCAAGTGTTCGATAGCGCCACGCAAGCGACGACGACATCGCTCCTTGCCGAGAACTTCCATGGTCTCGAACAAAGGTGGCGTCGCCTTGCGACCCGTCACTGCCACGCGAATTGGCATGAAAAGGTACTTCGCCTCGATCTCGAGCCTCTCACCGAGTTCCCGCAAGCTTTGCTCCATCGACGCCACATCGATCTTCACCATGCCATCGAGAACCTCGGCCACAGCGGCAAGAATCTTGGCGGCTTCCTTAGGCTGCTTGTTCTTCGGCACCATGGCCTTGGTCGCCTCGTCGTCGTAGGTCACGTCACCGGCAAAGAAATAGGCTGCCTTCTCGACGAAGTCTTCGAGTTTGTCGACACGTTCATGCAACAAGGGTGCGATGGCATTCAAAGTTGCGTCATTGAACAGGTCTGTCTTGATCCGCTCCACCAACTTCTCGACCGACTGCTCGCGAATCCACACGCCGTTGAGCCAGGTAAGCTTGGCGATATCGAAAACTGGACCGCCGAGGGAGATTCGGTCGAAGGTGAACTCCTTCACCATCTCTTCGAGGCTGAATTTCTCCCGCTCGTCCGGCATCGACCAGCCCATGCGAGACAGATAGTTGAGCATTGCCTCTGGCAAGAACCCCGCATCGCGATAGTAGTTCAAGCTCACCGGGTTTTTTCGCTTGGAGATCTTCGAGCCGCCGGGATTGCGCAACAGTGGCATGTGAATCCACTTGGGTATCTCCCAGCCAAACGCCCCGTAGAGCAACACGTGCTTGGGCGTGGAAGTGATCCACTCCTCTGCACGCATCACGTGGCTTATCTCCATGAGATGGTCATCGACGACATTGGCCAAATGGTAGGTCGGCATGCCGTCGCTCTTGAGCAGCACCTGATCGTCGACTTGCTTGTTCTCGAAGACAACATCCCCACGCAATTCGTCGTGAACCGTGGTTTGCCCGTCCTTCGGTACCTTCAAACGCACGACGAACGGAATGTCAGCGTCCAGGTTCTTCTTGACCTGCGCAAGGTCCAGATCACGACAATGGCCATCGTAGCCGAAGTCGAGCTTGTTCACCTTCTGGTGCTCACGCACCTCGGCAAGGCGCTCAGGAGTGCAGAAGCACCTGTAGGCGGCACCCTTCTCCACCAGCATGTCGACATGCTCTCTGTAGATGGCGCTGCGCTCACTCTGCCGATAGGGGCCATAGGGACCACCCACGTCGGGGCCTTCGTCCCAGGTGAGTCCAAGCCAACCCAGGGCATCGATGATCATTTGCTCCCACTCAGGGCGGGAGCGCGCCTGGTCGGTGTCCTCGATGCGCAACACCAATTGGCCGCCCCCCTGCTTGGCAAGCACATAGTTGAACAAAGCAATGTAGGCAGTACCCACGTGCGGATCGCCCGTCGGGGATGGAGCCACGCGAACTCTTACCATAGTATTCCTCACGCCATCGTAACAACTCCACCGGGTCATAGCCGCTGCACGCAGACGGCTCAAGCGCCACGATCAAGTAGACGTCACTGTGCGGTTGTTGCAGGCGTCAGGCCGAGAAGGATCGTTGATTGCAGCCGACTGATGGGTCAAGCAAATTGGAGCCGGAGAATCAACTCGTCGTTTGATTGGCAATAGCGGACAATCTCGAGGCTCGAAACTCCCTCGGGAAGCCCCTGCTCAATCTTGACGCCGTCTTTCACCGCCCTTGCGGCACCCGGCCCCAAATTACCGCCGAAGGCCAGGGGCACTTTGTTTCGCAGCACCTGGAAGGTCATCGTCTTGTTAATCCTATCGACAGAAAAGCCCTCCAACATGGCGAAGGAGCCCCAGGCTATTTCCTGAGCAGGCTTGTTGAATTCTTGAGACACCCAGTAGGCCAAGTCGCCAAGGGGATCCTGAATGTTTCCAGTAGTGAACTTCAACGCAGAACTCAGAATGGGGTTTGGTTGCACGGCTAGACTCCCTTTCTCTTGTTGGCAAGAAGCGCAAGCAGGCCAACGCCCCCTTGCGGGGGGGAATCGGTGCGGACATTGCCTACGTGCCCACCTGTCTTCTTTAGCATCGACCTCAGTTGAAAACTATCGCTCTTTGCCTCGTCAGCTTTTCGATTCAACCACCGCGTGGCCGAATCAAGAAAAGCATCACCGTTTTTTCTTCCTGAAGGCATTAGCGAATCCAAATCAACTGGACAAACAATCACGTCACCTGTTGCTCAATTATCGGCACAATTTGCCAGACGTTGCGCGCCACACGCCCTCCTTCGTATTGCACCGTCGTGCACCGCCGTGCACGCCCTGCACGCCGTTCACTTGCTGGGTCAGACCGGCCGTCCCGAAAATTGAATCTTGCCTTGTCCCGGAGAGCAATAGGCACCCTGACTCCTGCTTGCTTGCTTGCTTGCGTCCTGCTCTGTTCCGCGGCAGTTTGCCGACATGAGTGAGATTCCCAGCTGGCTCGAAGCACTCCCCGTGGCGGTCACCGTGACCGCGGCAGACGGGACGATTACAGACATGAATGGCAAGGCGCGCGAAGTCTTCGCGGCCTCCGGTGGCGGCGATTTGGTCGGCAAGAGCGTCTTCGACTGTCATCCGTCGCCTGCAATCGAGAAGACCCGCGCTTTATTTCGGGACCGGACACCAAACCACTACACGATCGAGAAGCGCGGGCAGAAGAAGATTGTCCACCAACTCCCCTGGTTCGATGACGGCGAGTTCGGCGGGATTGTCGAGATTTCCATTCCCATCCCCGGCGCGATGCCCCACTTCAACCGTGATGTTTGATCGGCCGCCTCCCAAGACCAACGCCGCGCGGCTCTTGGACCGTCAGGGCATCCATTACGAACTGCGCCTGTACGACTTCGACCCAGACGACATTTCCGCGGAGTCCGTGGCTCGCAAGGTCAAGATGCCCCCAGAGCAGGTCTTCAAAACACTCGTCGCCCGCGGGGACCGAACCGGCGTACTCTTTGCGATCATCCCCGCCAACACCGAGCTCGACCTCAAGGCTCTCGCGCAGATCTCCGGCAATCGACGGGTGGAATTGGTGCCACTCAAAGAGGTGCAGCCACTGACCGGCTACGTCCGCGGTGGTGTGACGGCTCTCGCTGCGAAGAAGAGCTACCCGGTCTTTGCCGATGAAACCTTCGAGGTCTGCGATGTCGTCGCCGTGTCTGCAGGCGTCCGTGGGGCGCAGCTCGTCCTCAATCCAAGCGACTACGTGAAAGTCACAGGGGCACCGTGCGGGCCGATCGCTAGAGATAAGGTCCCGTAGGGACATGCATGCATGCATGCATGCATGCATGCGTCCGGCACATGTCTCCAGTTCTGTCCCGACATCGCTATCATTGAATCTCATCCGACTTCGATTGGTCCACTGGCGGCGAGCGCGTGAAGCTCTTGGCCTGCCAATCGATAGGGCAGCCAATCGTGCATGTGGCGGGCACCGAGGCGATGATAGAACTCGCGGGCAGGGTTCCAGTCGAGCACCGAAAAATCGACGCGCGGACAGTGCCGCTCAACGGCGAGCTTGGCCACGGCAGCGGCGAGCGCAAAACCGATATGCTCGCCGCGCACCCGGGGGGTGACGTAGAGATCCTCGACATAGATGCCGGGTCGCCCCTCCCATGTCGAGAAATTGCTGAAGAACATGATGAAGCCAACAGGTTCACCGTCCACCTCGGCGAGCAAACATTCAAAGACCCTGCGGTCGCCAAAGCCGAAGCGGACGATGTCCTCGGCGGTCACGCGGACCTCATCCATGTCTGCCTTTTCAAATACAGCGAGCTCGCGAATGAAACGGACGATCGTTGCTGCATCCTCGGCTTTGGCCGCGCGTATTCGTGTTGCCATGGTCGCACTGTATGACTTCCTCGAGAAAAGGCCACTCAATCGCCCAGCTTAGACCTTCAATTCAAGCAGCTGGGGGCGGTCGACGTTACGAGCTTGCCTAAGTGGACGTATTCCATCGGTCCTGAGATATGGGCACCCCCGGTGCCGAAACCTCGACACCTGGCAGTAGTTCTGACAACACCTCTCTTTTTATGGATCTCCATGGGATTAACGCCAAATTCAAGCACGGGGGTTTCCCGCCAACCGATGTCTCGCCGAAATTTCGGCGTGGCCAGCTGGCGAGCTCGCCGGAGTTTTTCGTTCTGGCCTGATTTTGCAACTGTCTAGCCGCACACTCCGTATTGGCCCGCCTGTTGCACCGGTTAAGCTCGATCGCACTTCGCGATAGGAAAGGACGTTGCCATGAGACGATCTCTCTCGCTCATTGCTCTCTGCACTGCGCTCAGTGCGTGCGGCATGCCCCCAAGTGAAATCGTGGACTCGGATCCAGGCTCCACAATCACAACGACGTCGGCGGGAAGGCCGACGGCTGTTGCCTTCGATCGATCCTTGCAGGATTCCATCGCACCGCCGATGAATCCCACCGATCAGCCGGACGACTCCACCGATCAGCCGGACGACTCCACCGATCCGCCGGTCGACTCCACCGATCAGCCGACACCGATCGGCACGTTCTACGTCGAAGGCCGCTTCCTGTACGATCCGTGTGGAAACAAGGTGATCTTGCGCGGCGTTAACAAGATGAACATCTGGACCGACCTCACAGGCAGCAGATCGTTTGCCGAGATCGCCAAGACCGGGGCCAACACCGTTCGCATCGTGTGGAACACGTCCGGCACTGCGGCAGGGCTCGATACCGTCATCACCAGTGCCGTGAGCAATCGTCTGCTGCCCATCGTGGAGCTGCACGACGCAACCGGAGACTGGTCGATGTTGCAGAGCCTCGTCGACTACTGGGTGCGCAGCGACGTGGTGGCCGTAATCAACAAGCATGAGAGCGCGTTGCTCGTCAACATCGGCAACGAGGTTGGCAACGGCACCGTGACCGCGGACCAATTCCGTACCGGGTACACGCTGGCGGTCACTCGCCTGCGTTCGGCTGGCATCAACGTGCCGTTGGTCATCGACTCGATCCAATGGGGATACGACATCAACATGGTTCAGGCGAACGGGCTCTTTGTTCTGCAGCAGGATCCATTGCACAACGTAATCTTCTCCGTGCACGCCTATTGGTCCAACGTGCCGGCCTCGATCATCGAGGCGGAGCTTTTGGAATCGGCCAATCTCAACCTGCCCTTGATGATCGGTGAATTCGCGGCCGCTGGGTTCAGTTGCGGTCTGGATGTCGACTATCGGGCCATCCTGGCTTCGACCCAGGCGCATGAGATCGGCTGGGTTGCGTGGGAGTGGGGCCCGGGCAACACGCCGTGCACCAACATGGACATGACAACGGACAACAGCTTCGCGTCGCTGCACGACTGGGGCTTGGCGGCCGCGGTCACGGATCCGAACAGCATCCAGAACACGGCCAGACCCATCCCGTTCTTCACCAACACCACCTGCAATTGATCGTCGCCAACGGCGATCACGCGTCGGGATTTTCGTACAGGCCCGCAGCGCCCATGCCGCCGCCGATGCACATCGAGACCACGCCGTATTTCACTTTGCGGCGTTTCATCTCGTTGATGATCGACACGGTGAGCTTGGCCCCGGTGGCACCCAGGGGGTGACCGAGAGCAATGGCACCGCCGTTGACGTTGACCTTGTTCGCGTCCAATCCGAGCTCACGTTGGCAATAGGCTGCCTGGGACGCAAACGCCTCGTTGATCTCGAACAGGCCGATGTCTTCCTTTTTCAGGCCGGTGCTCTCGAGCAAGGCACGGATGGCCGGCACCGGGCCGATACCCATGATGTCGGGATCGGTGCCGACAACCTTGAAAGCGCGCAGCCTAGCAATGGGCTTGAGGCCACGCTTCTTCATCTCGGCGTCAGACATCAACACCACCGCAGCCGCGCCATCATTGATCGGTGACGAGTTGCCTGGTGTGGTGGTGCCCGTGGCAGCAAAGGCCGGCTTGAGCTTACTGAGCACTTCGAGTTTCGTGTCCCCGCGCGGGCACTCATCGGTGTCGAAGACCGATTCCTCGAGCTTGCCGTTTTTGAACACCCGCACCTTGACTGGCACGATCTCGTCTTTGAACTTGCCCGCCTCGATGGCCGCGACAGCTTTCATGTGGGAGTTCAGAGCATACTGATCTTGCTGCTCGCGGGTAACATCGAATCTCTTCGCGACCCGCTCGGAACTGAGACCCATGGGGATGTAGGCCTCAGGGTATTCGTCGGACAGCTTGGGATTGAGACTGATGACATGTCCGCCCATGGGCACGGTGCTCGCCGACTCGACGCCGCCGGCAACGACCACCTCTTCCTGACCACACTGAATTTCCTGAGCCCCATGCACAATCGCTTGCAGACCCGAGGAGCAAAAACGATTGATGGTCTCCGCCGTCACCGACGTGGGCCACCCTGCGGCTAACACCGCCACCCGCGCAATGTTCATGCCTTGAGTGCCCTCGGGCATGGCGCAGCCGAGAATCACGTCCCCGACGTCTTTTGGCTCGAGGCCCTTGACGCGCTTGACCGCCTCATTGATGACCAACGCGGCCATGTCGTCGGGGCGGTTGTTAATGAGAGTGCCTTTTTTGGCGCGACCCACTGCGGTCCGCACGCCACTTACGATTCCTACATTCATCGGAAATCCCATGACTTCCTCCAACTCGAGGTACGACCCCCGAAAATCAGTTACGCAAAGGTTTGCCGGTCATCAAAATTGCTTCCATGCGGGCCTGGCTCTTCTCGTTGCCACACAGAGACAAAAAGGCCTCACGCTCGAGATCGAGGTAATGCTGCTCGTCAACCATTGCGTTCTTCGCAACATTGCCGCCACAGAGGATGTGTGCCACGTGACGCGCAAGGACACCGTCATACTCGGTGGCGTAACCTGCCTCGACCATGCCCCAAACCTGTACGTTCATGGTCTTTGCCATGTCGTAACCGCCCGCACGGAAAACCGGCGGACGCGGCGGACGATATCCGGCGCGAGCCATTCCAAGAGCCCTCTGCTTCGCGTGGTAAAGGAGATGGTCGCGATTTAGGGAGATGCCGTCGGTATTGCGCAGATAGCGATACTTCTTGCCCTCCTCGGCACCCGTAGCCACTCTCGCGGTGCCTATGTTCAAAAAACCCTCGGCGAGAAGCATCAACTGATCGACAGCGTCCATCCCGGTGATATCGCCCGTCCACCGCTCGACCATGCGCAAACAGCCGCCGCCGGCAGGAACGACACCAGCTCCGAGCTCGACGAGACCAATGTAGGTCTCGGCATGCGCCTGGGTCGCATCACAGGCCATCGTCACCTCGCAGGCGCCGCCCAAGGCGAGCTGGAATGGCGCACTCACCACTGGGACCTTGGCATAGCGCAGACCCTGAATGGCGCTTTGGAACTCACGAATGCCCTTGTCGATGGTGTTCCAGTCTTTTTGTTTGGCAGCCATCAAAAACAACATGATGTTGGCACCGGCACCGAAGTTGGCACCGTCGTTGCCGATAACCAGAGCCTCGAAGTTCTTCTCGGCCTCGGCCACCCCTTCCTTGAGCATCCCCACGACGTCATCGTCGAGGGTGTTCATCTTGGTGTGGACCTCGACGCACAGGCAGCCATCGCCGATGTCGACGAGCGCCGCACCGAGGTTCTCCTTGACGATGCGCTTCTTATCCTCACGCAACGCCAGCAGTCGAACGTTGTGCGGATCTTGTGGAATCGGCACAGCCTTTTTGCCGCCGACGTCGAAAAATCGTCTTTCCGCCTCGCTACCGTCGTAGAACGTCTTCTGGCCTTTTGCGACCATGTCGACGACCCATTGGGGCACGTCGAAGCCATCCTTCTTCATGCGCTCGATGCTTTCGGGAACACCAATCGCGTCCCAGGTCTCGAAAGGTCCGAGATCCCAGTTGAAGCCCCACCGCATCGCTCGGTCGATGTTGACGATGTCGTCGGCGATTTCACCTACGCGGCGAGCGGTGTAACAGAGCGAGCCCGCCAACGCCTTCCAGATGAACTTGCCGGCGGTGTCATCGGCTTGCACAACATTCTTGATGCGCTCGCGCACATCCTCCGTCTTCTTGGCAGCGCCGAGGGAATCGAAGCGAACCTTCTCCTGTTCGCGGTACTCGAGGGTCTTCGGATCGATGACCAGAAGTCCCTTGCCGTCCTTCTTATAGAATCCGGACTTGGCCTTGCGGCCTGTGCGACCACTGTCAACAAGCTTTTTGATCCACTCCGGCACCTTGAAGACGTCGCGCTCCTCGTCGTCGGGCAAAGTGTCGTAGCAATTGTTGATGACATGCACGAGGGTGTCGATGCCAACCAGGTCGCCAAGCCCAAAGATGCCAGTCTTCGGACGGCCCATGGCAGGACCTGCGAATTTGTCCACCGCTTCGAGAGTGACGCCCATCTCGTCCATGACCTTCAAGGTGTGCATCATGCCTTGCATGGCGATGCGGTTGGCCACGAAATTGGCGGTGTCTTTGCAGTAGACGATGCCCTTGCCCAGCTCTTCCCCGAGGCGCGCCGCGCGGGCTACCACCGCTGGATCTGCCTTGGGGTGCCCAACAATCTCGAGCAATCGCATGTAACGCACGGGATTGAAGAAGTGCATCACCACCAGGCGTTTCTGCGCATCTTCGGGCAGATCGGAGCCGATTTCTTCGATCGACAGCCCACTGGTGTTCGTTGCCAAAATGGTATGGGGTCCAGCAGCCGCCGCAATCTTGGCAAACAGACTCTTCTTGATGTCCATGCGCTCGACAACCGCCTCGATGACCAGGTCGCACTCCGCGAGCCTGTCCATGTGATCATCGAAGTTCCCGGGAATGATCAGACGCGCCGCGTCAGGATCATAGAACGCCGCTGGTTTGGCTTTGAGAGCCCCTTTGATGCCATTCTCAGCAAATCTATTGCGGGCGTGCGGATCGTTCTTCTCCGCGTCGCCAAGGCCTGGCGGCACAATGTCCAGTAGATGAGTGCGGATGCCTGCGCCCGCGAGATGGGCTGCGATGCCAGCCCCCATCACGCCAGCGCCGAGAACCGCAGCAGTGTCGCAATGTTCGGCCATAGTGCGCCTCCTGTGGTAATTTTGGGATTTCGAGACTACGCCGCATCGCGGCAAAGCGCAAGCACGACTTTAAACTGTCTAATTCCAGCATGTTGGTTCTTGACGCAGAATGTCTATTGTGGTGCCTTTGACGCGGTGCTCTATATAAATTCCGGTTCAGCAAGCACCTCCTTCAATCGGTTTTTCGTTTGTGCACTTCGTGTTGAACGGGCTTGTGTCACCTTGGACATCATGGCCAAACTGTAGCCGCAACGATGAAGAGAAGTGAATGTCCAAATTTGATGATGCCCTCGAGGTGACCGAGCGGCGGCGTGCCCCACGGGCAGCCGCAATCATGCCGCTCGCGATTCGCGTGGCGGATCTCGACGACTGTTTGCACGGTCAAGTGGTCAACATCAGCCAAAGCGGCGCATTTGTCCTCACGGATGATCCCCCTCCGGTTGGAACACGACTCGAGATCGAGGTAACCCTCGACTCCGGCGATCTCGTCTTGCATGCGACGGCCGAAGTCGTTCGCCAACAGACACGCTTCTCCCCTTTCGGCGTCGGGCTCAAGCTTGTCGAGGTTGCCTACGAGTCCCAGGCGCTCATCGATCGTATGGTGGCAGACCAACGATTGTTCGGCGACTTCCGGCTGGAGAAGCTCATCGGCCAAGGGGGAATGGCAGAGGTCTATCGTGCTCGGATTCTGGCCGGCGAGAACATGGGGAAGACTGTCGCCCTCAAGCGACTCCATTCACGGCTCTCGGAAGATCCCATGGCCGCAGACCTATTCAGAAGAGAGGCTGAGCTGACCCGCACCCTGCACCACCCCAACATCATCGAAGTCGTTCAGACTGGAAGCATCAACGACCGCCTATACATAGCAATGGATTACATCGACGGCGTCAATCTCGACCAACTCCTCACCGCTTGTCGCAGGCGTGACATCTTCATGCCGATCGACTTCTGTTGCTTCGTTATACACACAGTGGCGCGGGCACTGCACGCAGCGCACCGAGCGACCGATGGCCATGGAAACCTATTGGGCATCGTCCACCGCGATGTGGCGCCTGGCAATGTGTTCATCTCAGAGCGGGGCGAGATCAAGCTCGGCGACTTCGGCGTCGCACACGTCGCTTCCGTCGGGAGCGCCAAAGACCTCGTTGCCGGCAGGGATGTTTACATCGCACCGGAACAACTTCAGGGCAAAGGCGTCACCCCCGCATCCGACGTCTTCGCGTTGGGCGCAGTGTTCTATGAGATGCTCACCAACAAGATTGCGTTCACGACCGAGTCTCGCCGAGAAACTTTCCGACGCATCATCGCCGGGGAGGTGGTCCCACCGTCACGGCTTCGACCGGAGATCTCTGCAGAGCTCGCCAATGTGGTACTCACCGCCATCTCTCCGAGAACCGGCGACGAGAGCCTGCTCGACAAGACTTTCGGCAGCATCCGCCGTTTTCCTGTCCGCTTCAAAGACGCAAACGCCTTTGCAGAGGCAATCGCGCCCCTTTACGATCCCGCCATCGGAACCCAACTGGCAATCAGCCACGTGGTGCATTCCCTTTTTCGTTAGGGTCCATTCGAAAAAATGTGGCCGCGGACAAACCAACGAATCGACGGGTGCCCCATTGCAAGTCCATCAGTTCTATCGGTGCATATTGGCTATCGGCAAAATTGGGCCGCGATCAACATACACTTGCCACTGCGGATGGCGCAGGCTACCCTGTATTGGAAATTCCAGTGTTGCTTGGCCGGTGACTCTCAGAGCATCGAGCTGAAACAAAGCCACATTGGATGACGAGGTAGCACTTAGGCCGCTCGGATCAGACATTGACCGAGACGGAGGCAGTATGCAGCACAAATCCGTTACCACCGCTGAAGTTCGTTCCCGGAAAAAATCTGGCGACAAGCTGGTCATGGTCACCGCCTATGACGCCACCTTCGCGTCAATCCTGGACAAGGCGGGCGCAGACATGCTGCTGGTTGGTGATTCGCTGGGAATGGTGATTCAGGGCCACCAGAACACCCTGCCGGTCACCCTCGAGCACATCATCTACCACACCGCTGCGGTCGTCCGCGGCACCAAGCACGCTCAGGTCGTCGCCGACATGCCCTTCATGAGCTATCAGATTTCACCTGAGCAGGCTCTGACATCCGCCGGCCGTTTGTTGCAGGAAGCTGGCGCCCACGCGGTCAAGCTCGAAGGTGGGGCTTCCATGGTGCGACAAATCGAGCGGATCGTTCTGGCGGGTATTCCTGTCATGGGGCACATTGGTTTGACACCCCAAAGCGTGCACCAGATTGGCGGCTTCAAGGTACAGGGACGTGATCAAACCGCGGCCCGGCAACTGCTCGCTGACGCACGGGCCCTGGAAGCTGCCGGATGTTACAGCATGGTCCTCGAAGGGATACCCGCGGAACTCGCGAGTGACATCACGAGGGTCGTCGGCATTCCCACCATTGGCATTGGCGCTGGCGTCGGTTGCGATGGACAGGTGCTCGTTTGTTACGACCTGCTCGGCATGAATCCCGGGTTCAAACCAAAGTTCCTCAAAACCTACGCATCGTTGTACGAGCAGATCACCGATGCCATGACGTCGTACGTCGATGAAGTGAGGCGTGGTGCATTCCCCGCCGAAGAACACAGCTTTCACTCCAAGACTCTGAGATTGGTCGGCCCCGAGACGAGAACCATCGCTGCATCAGAACCCGAAGTCGACGACTCTGAGCCCGACAAGATCTATGGCGTGCCGGTCTGACAGCCAGCCCCTCGAACTACGGTTCGTACAACAAATCGCAATATCGCCGCAGCAAATCCGTGACCGCACCACGGAAAGGAATGGTTGCGGCCATACCGTAAACCGGCGCAATGCCGCCCTCGGTAATCGGCTGGACGCGGACCGCTTCCACCGCAGCGCACAAGTCATCGAGAAACCGCTCGGCGACGCCCGGTTGGGTGTGGCGCAACGTCACGCAAATATGAACCGCTCTGGGTTTGTGCAACCCGTTGAGGCTCCAGCCCTTCTTCGCCATTTCTTCGAGCACCCGGTAGATATCGAATTCATCCGAGGCAAAGGCAATCACCCACAAGGGATCGCCGAGGATCCGCAGGCCTGGGATATCCATGATCCCGGAGCGAATGGTCGCGGCGGTCTCCATGATTGCCTTGGTGGCCCGAAGATATCCGTCCTCCCCCATCGACACCAAAGCCGCCCAGCAGGCTGCCGATAGGGCACCAGGCCGACTGCCGGCGAGCGTCGGTGAGAAATAGAGTCCACCTGGCCAATCGGAGATGGCGAAGTATTGGTGACGGCGAAGCTCCTTGCCGCGATAGAGGATCACAGACGTCCCCTTGGCCGCGTAGCCATACTTGTGTGTGTCAGCGGACACGGATGTCACGCCCGGCAGTCGGAAATCAAAATGGGGCACGTTGTAGCCAAGGCGGCGGGCCCAGGGGAGCACGAAGCCACCGAGACAGCCGTCGGTATGAAATCCCACTCCCCTCTCACGTGCGAGCTCCGACATCTCTTCAATGGGATCAATAGCGCCATGAGGGAAAGATGGTGCCGAGCCCACAACCACAATGGTGTTGCGGTTGATGGCCGAGCGGACCGCCTTCACGTCGGCACGGCAGGTATCGTCCACGGGCACCCGCACCATCTTTATATTGAAATACTGAGCAGCCTTATCGAATGCTGCGTGGGCCGTCACCGGCACCACCATCTGCGGATGCCGACGGTGAGCCCGGTCACGATAGGTCTTCATGGCAAGCAGGATGCTCTCGGTACCACCTGACGTCACCGTGCCACAAACATCATCGGTGGTTTCTTCTGAACCGAGCATCGCGGCCGTCATGGCGACGATCTCGGCTTCATACTTGGTAGCGCTCGGCCACAGGTCGGCGTGCAACGAATTCACCTGAGAGGACAATGCGTACACCTGATTGAGGAATGCCACGTGCCCGTCATCACCATGGTAGACGGCACCCGAAGCCAAACCATCCTTCCAGCGGCCGTCCTCCCGCTCAGCCAAGCGCCGCATCACCGCAAGGAGTTCCTCACGGTTCCGTCCTTCCGGAGGCAGAGAGGTGTAGTGCGGCACATCGTGCCGATAGGGCTTCAACTCTGATTCCATCCCGCGCAACATACCCGCGTATTCCCGTTCGATGCGCTCGCGCACGAACGGAACCTTCTTGGCTATTTCAAACACTGGTCCCAACACCCGTGGCCCAAACCGCTCGATGGGTCCCTTGAACGCTCTTGGCATTTTCATGGTGGCTCCTGAACTTTCACCGCTCGCCCGTGCCCAGGCGGGGGCGCATCTACCGACCCAACCTACTGCGCAATACCCGCTGGCACCAGCAGCACCAGCAGGCGTTGTATGCAGCCACAAGCCTCTGGTTCTCTCGCACCCCAAACGCTAGGATCCAAGCCATGCCAAATGACGCACATCTAAAAGGAAGCGAAGCACGACTCTGGTCACTGATTGGACAAAGGTCCAAACCCGGTACAGACAAGAAGGCCATTGATCAGCGAATCTGGGACCTCTTCGGTGAGGATTGGTCGATTATGTTCACCGACCTATCCGGGTTCTCACGTCAGGTGGAAAAATTCGGTATCATCCACTTTCTGTCGATTATTCATGAGCAGAAAGAGTTGCTGTTGCCAATCGTTTCCGCCCACGACGGTATCCTCATCAAGATCGAGGCCGACAGCTTCCTCATCATATTTAGGCGACCGGAGCGTGCACTCGAGTGCGCCATCGCCTTGCAGCATGCCTGCCAACGCCTCAACCGCAATCGCGCCGAGGAGGAAAAAGTCCTCTTGTGTGTGGGCCTCGGTTGGGGACGGATTCTACGCATCGGCGATATTGACGTTTATGGCGCCGAGGTGAACGCCGCGAGCAAACTCGGGGAAGACACCGCCAAGTCGAACGAGATTCTCGTCACCGCCAATCTCGCCGACGCTGTGACGGATTTTCCTGGGGTGACATTTACAATGCTGGGGGAGAACATTCCCGGCACGGACCGGGCCTACTTGGCGAACTACATCCCTGCCGAGTAGCCGACGCCTTTTGGGGCAAGCTAATACGCCTTCCTGATCTCCATAGCGATGGCGTGGTACCAACGGTCGTCGGACACCCAACCGCCACCGTAGTAGACGTCAATTTGGCCAGAGTCGAGCAACAGCATACACACCCCGCCACCCGCACCCGTGGCGAAACGGACCGGCTCTATCACCGTGCCAAATCGGGTTGGTTCATAGACCGTCGAATCGACGAACACCGCCAGTTTGAAAATGTCACGCCATACCGAATAGCGAAACTCCCCAGAGACGCCAAAGATCCGTGGAGAGAAGTCGAGTGGGAACAAGGCACGAATGTGCTGGCTCACCCGATCCTCGTCCATGATGCCGAAGTCCCCCGCCAGCGCAGTTCCTCGGGATTTGACCCAGAAATCGTGCCACCCTATTTCATGAACGAACTGATATTCCCAAAATAGTGCCCACTGGTCCTTTCCCTCAGCGTTGCGAAAATACTTGGCATAGCCTTCCAATTGATGATGCCGGTCATCCCGCGGATTGTCGACGTCAAAGATGAGCTCACTTTGCAGAACGCTGAGCAGACGCCACTCCGAAAACGCTGAGATGGGCCGGGCCGCGTCAGGGGGCTGTTGCAGAAAGGGTACGGTCCGCAGCTCCCCTCCAACACCAATCGCCAGATTCTGCCCCCGTTTCCACTCGAAACCGAGGTTAATCAACCCCCCAGTACGAACCCAACGATAGAAGTCGATCTCCTCGAGGGGACGTTGTCGGACCAGATAGTCGCCATAGGCCCATACAAAGGTCCGCAGTCTATCCCGCCAGAAAGGTGGTGTGTGCCATCGCGCATCCATGACTCCCCGGGACAGACCAACTCTGCTGTCGAAGGTCGGGGTCTCACGAAAAAGATTCGCCCCGACGTCGACGCGCAATCGCCACTCGTCCTTTTTGAAGAAGAGAGCATGGTCGCCATAGGAGAGGCCCAAGAGCACACCATCGGTGGAGTTGATATCGAGGTGAAAGATCCAACCATCGTCAAAAGGCGACTGTTCCAAATAGATATGCAACTCATGTCGCGGCGCGGTTGTTCCATCGATGATGGTGCCAAGTTGCATACCTTTGTGTTCGCGCTCTTGCTCGACCACCTCATACTTGAACCGAACACCGAGTTTCGTGCGAAATGTTTCTTGGTACTCGTTGAGCAATCTTCTATTGAAGACGTCTTTGGGAAACGACATCAAGAGCTGCAACTGTACTGTACGCCCCGTGCCGCCTCCGAAGAACGCTATCTTGGCCAGTCGCCCCTCATCAATGTGAAAGATGACCCGGCCATCTTTGGTCTCCGCAGCGACCCGGGCCAGCGTATAGCTGTTCCTGTACAGGTGATCTTCCAGGCGTTTCGCCGCCCGCTTGGGTATCAACGGCTCGAGAGATCCATAGCCCCACTCCAAGAGTCGCGCTCTATAATACGAGTCCTCCAATGCGACGTTGCCAACAAAACGAACCTCGGCCAACGGATATGGCTCATCGGCCGGAGCGCCGAACAGAAGGCAGGTGGCAAATACGACTAGCCCCATTAAGATCCCAACACTCCCACCTTCATGTCGATAGCACGTCGCGACCCCAGTCGCACTACCCCGAGGTGCGTATTGAGTGTGACCGATTGGCGGGTTGCGTCGCTTGCTGCAAAAGGTGGTAGCCAAGTAGGTGTTTCCGCTATGCTCACCTCATGTGGCCGTGGAAAAAGTCCAAACTGCGGTCAGCCGAGACATTCCTCAGCGATTTGCAGAATGTTGAGTCTGACTGCATTCGGCGTCTCGATTTCGTCGACGCGCATTTGCGTCGCGCCGCCCGCAAACACGGTCCTTGGCAATCAGCCATGACGGTTGCCGACGTCGACATCGCACCGATGGGTCGAGCCACCCAAGTGGTGACCGCGGTACAAGGAATGTCTACCAATCAAAAACGGGTCGCCACGGCTGGGCTTGTCCTCGCCGTCATCATCCTCATCACCGTCGTCGCTTTCTGCGCGGCCACACCGCTGGAGATGCCGTGAGCACGCCACCCAAAGTCAACGACCCGAGAAAACCTCCGCACGAACGTCCTAGGACTTTCGACGAGTCGAAGACAACCGTTGACGGCAATCCGTTCGCCGGAATCGCTCCGAGTGACCTGGAAACAGCCCCACAGAATGTCTCCACCTCGAAGG
>Ga0156400_1052_pt1 | contig 17502 bp, 20 predicted proteins | sample RifOxyA3_FD_108044 | JGI IMG/M metagenome (GOLD analysis project Ga0156400, IMG submission 108044) | Deltaproteobacteria bacterium RIFOXYA12_FULL_58_15
GGATCGGTAAGGGATCGAAAAGATCCAGGAATCGGGTGCGTGAGGGTGCACCAGTAGGAAACTCACGCTAGGGATCTCGAGGTGCGAAACGAAACAATTGCCAAGCTCGAGAGCCTACTCGAAGAACAGCGGGCAGTCGTGGGTGAGCGCAATGCCCGAATTGAAGAGCTGGAGACGCAGCTCGAAGGTGCCGCCGAGGCAGCGTTGGCCCAGGCCCAAGTGATTGACGTGTTACGCAAAACGACAGCCTCTTTGCAGGGGGAGCTGAACACCGTTGCGGCGGGCGACCCCATCCGCGACGAGGCCAGTCTCGCGCGTCTCAGCAAAGCATTGGCGTTGGCCGAGCGCATGCTCGGTGATCTCGAGGTGGGCAATCCCGGCCTCTTCGACGTACGTGAGGCCACTGGGGAGATGCTGACCAAACTGCGCAAAGCGGTTGCCATCGCTGCCCGCGCCGCGCAGTCCGTGTGAGTTCATTTGCCAACCGGCACATCTGTAGGTGACGGATGGACGGATCGCCGTCAATAGTGCGACACCGACAAACCCCAACTGTGTAGGGTTCCCACATCGCCACTGGCATCGTCACTGACGAAGAGGGTTCATGTGCCGTTCGTGGGCACCCCGTTGAGCGTAGAGAATGAACCTTCTGGTCTGTAGTAGCCGGCAAAAGGCGCTGTTCCCAAGGTGATCGCGATGAGGGCTTCGTCATCGAACACGGTGTTGTCGAAGTTGTCCCCACCGACTCCCACTGCACCGGTTGATCGAAGGTGACGATGACAGGGGCGGAGGTGTCAACGTCGGCAGCACCATTGGGGGGGACCGCCGAAGTGATGGTGAGGGCGCGAAAACCGTGGACGAGGACCGCGTCGATGCAGGTGCCAAGATTCGAGCAGATTTGCGTACCTTCGCAGTCACTGGGCAACTGATTTGATGGTATGGCATCTTGACCAGTTATTACCATACCAATATACTGTTATGATGAAGAACCGGGTCAGAAAGATTACGATCAATGTCCCTCTTTCCATCCTTGAACGGGCAACGCATGTCACCGGCCAGGGCATTACAAGCACCGTGATCGCGGGCTTGCAGGAGTTGGACAAGAAGGCGCAGCGTTCGGCGTTGCGCAAGCTCAAAGGCAAGATCCATTTTGATCTCGACCTTGATGAGAGTCGCAAGTGATTCTCGTCGACACCTCGGCGTGGGTGGATTTCTTTCGCGGCACCGGCCGCCTCTCATCGCTCGTTGACGATGCGCTGGACTCGAACGAGGTTGCGTTGTGCGGTCCGGTGATCACAGAACTGAGGCGCGGTTTGAAATCTCGGGCAGAGCGGTCGCAGGTGCTTGGCCTCCTTGGGAGTTGCCATCTGCTAGCCCAACCGGACCGTCTCTGGGAAGAGGCTGGTGAACTCGGGTTCTACCTGGCGCGTAAAGGCGTGGTGGCCAAGTCGATGGACCTGCTGATCGCGTGCTACGCGCTGGCGCACGGACTGTCTGTCATGACTGCTGATTCCGACTTCTCGCACATGAGGAAAGCAGGAATCGGCATCGACTTGGTGGCACCATAGACCAGCAGCGATCGGGGGCAATCAAGGACGTGGGTATGTTTGCTGAAAGCTGAAAGCTGAAAGCTGAAAGCGTGGCGGGTCATCTCAGCCGCAGTTCGCAGTTCGCAGTTCACTGGCACCGCACTCTGCCACCAACAAGCGGGTATCGCACCCCCGCCCAGATGTGACGTCGGACAAACCTGTTCCTCCACGAAGGCACTACCGTGACGGTCTCGTACAACCAGATCAATAGCTCAGCCGCCTATGGCGTCTTTTGCTATGGGGGGTGCAGCACCTACGGCGGAACGATCGTGGGCAACACCTACGACGACAACGGGCTCGCAAATACCAATTGACCCGTGTGGGGCAGGTCGCTGACGTCGACATTCCAGAAAGTCAGGGCACTCAGTCTCTATCGAGATCAAATCGTTGTCTAACCGCGACCTGCGCCACGTCCAGATCGCGGGCGATTTCTTCTTTTTCCTCGCCCTCCGCGACCATCCAACGACGACCGAGGCGGGTGACTTCTTCCAGCACCGCCAGGGTGTCGGGCAGGTGATCCTTGGAAAACGGGTCGGTCGCGGCGATCTTTGCGAGCTGACGCCATCGCAGAATTCCACGGGTGGCGAGAACGACCAGCCAGGGTCCGAACACGACACTGACGCCAAAGGCAATGGTTGGGCCGCCGCCAGCGTCATCACCAGCGAATCGCGCAGCAAGGTGCCAGGTGATCCCCGCCAACGTCATTCCGAGGACGATGGTCCACGGTGGACCGACCAGGGCCGTCTGCTGAATTCCAAAGGCGAAGACGAGTCCAAGGAGGACAAAAACGAATATCGGTGCGCCGACGGAGTTGGCTAGACGCGCAGCCAATGTGGCGAATGTGGCGATCTGGTCGAGGATGATTTCCGAACCCAGGGTCGAACGCTCTATCCTTGCCATTCTTACCGTGAGCTTGAAGAACGGGCTCTCTTCTTCGAGGCGACGTTCTTGAAGGAGGCTGTCATAGGGAGAAAAGCCCGTCAGTTTGACGAACCGTTCATCGGTGCCGACGGCGCTGGCTAAGAGAGTGGAACCGCGCTCGTCAAAAGCTTGGCGGAGCACGACGACAGCCTCTGGCCAGCGACCCAGCTGGACCAAGACACCTGCGTGATCGAGGTGAATCGCGGTAGCAAAATGATGGGAAACAGCCTTCTGGAGCTCCGTGGCTGCCTCTTCCAGATGGCCGCTGTCGCGAGCCAACAGGCCGCGTTCATGGTAGATGCGTCCGACGGGGGGATCCTGGTCTTTCTCCGCTTCGTCAAGTAGGGAAGCGGCCAGTCGGAACTCAGCCCGTTCTCGCGCGGACTGGGCTTGGTCCACCAGTCTGTCAGCGGGCGACTGCAGAGGCCAGGCGCTGCTGGCGGTTGCGAATGTGACGACCATGAAGACGTTGTTGTGCACTGCTGCCTCACCAATGCTTAAGGATGTGAGTTGGCAATATCGCGAAATGGACTATTGCCCAACAGGGTGCTCGTCTCCAACCGGATCAATGCAAAGCTCATCGCCGTCGGTCGTTTGGGTCAGATAGCGCAGATTGAGGTAGTTCACCGTCGCGTGTGCGAGAATGGGCGCCGCCAAAGATGAGGTCCAATGAAACAACCAACCGAAAGCAAGACCCGCTCCGCAGGCCATCACTGTCCAAGGTAGGAATCGGATATTTGGGCCAATGTGCAGAACGCCAAAAATGGCGGCCGTGAGCCAAAGCCCGAGTGGGGGTTGCAGGATTCCTCGAAACAGCAGCTCCTCGGCGACGGCGCTCGCCGCCGCTACGGCCAAGGCCTGTCGGCCGCTCAATGGCCCGATGAGGCTTCGAAATTCCTCCGCCAACTGGGCGGCCCACTGCAGATTTGCCGCAGCTAACCGCGAGGCGGCAACCATGACCAAGCCGACACCGAGACCTGAGGCGATGGCTATGGCCCAGTGCTGCAGGTCGATCTTCGGGAAGAACTCGGTAGCCCCTCCTCGCCCCCACAGTGCCGCGACGCCAATGCTGGTCATGGCGGAGTAGAATGCAAAGACCTTAAATAGCCCGACGCTGCGCATGATTTGCGGTGAGTGTAGCTGTGCCCATGGCTCCCGGCAACTCGTGTTGGGCCTCTCGGGCTTCGCAGCGCTTCACTCTTCGGCGGGGGTCTCTGGGCGATTGCGAATGTTGCGGATCAGGCCCCAGATCTCGAGGCCACACCACACCGCGATGATTCCATAAAAGGCTTGCTGGGGAAGAGTGGTATTCATGAAGACGAGGCCGACGCCGCCGTTTTGGTTGTAGACCCACGTGCCCCAACCGGCGATGACGAAAGCGAAGATGATGGCGAGACTTGAGCCGGCTATCGGCGAGAAACGGCGCAAGACCATGATGGCGACGATACCTAAAGCAATCCAGATCCGTGACACGTTGTCTCTCCCGGTTAAGGCCCCAGTCGATCCATGGTGCGGGCAAAGGGGATGGTTTCACGCACGTGGTGCAAGCCGCAGACCCACGCCACGGTTCGCTCGAGACCGAGACCGAAGCCGGCGTGGGGCACAGAACCGTAGCGCCGAAGATCGAGAAACCACTTGAATGCCTCCTCCGGCAGGTCATGGGCGCGAATGGCGGCCTCGAGTGTGTCGAGATCGTCCTCACGCTGGCCGCCGCCGATGATTTCTCCGTAGCCCTCGGGGGCGAGTATATCGACGCAGCGTGCCACCTCGGGGCGCAGAACGTCCTTTTTCATATAGAAGGCCTTCACCGCCGAAGGGTAGTTGTAGACCATGATTGGCCGGTCGTACTGTTTGGTGAGCTCCGTCTCGTGTGGGCTGCCAAAGTCCATTCCCCATTCGATGGCGAGTTGCTCTTGCAGCTCAGGTTCGGCCTTGGCGTGCAGAACTTTGACTTGCTCCACCGCGTTGTCGTAGGAGATTCGCGGGAATGGCTTGCGAACATTCTCCAAGGCAGTTAGATCTCGCTCAAGAACGGTTTCGATTTCCTTGGCGTGGACATCCAATGCCCGGGCGATGATGCTGCACAGGAAATCCTCGGCGAGGTCCATATCGCCTTCGAGGTCGAGATAAGCGACCTCTGGCTCGACCATCCAGAACTCAGTGAGGTGCCGCCGGGTCTTCGATTTCTCGGCACGGAAGGTTGGGCCAAAACAGTAGCTCTTGCCAAATGCCATGCAGGCCGCCTCTTGGTAAAGCTGTCCCGATTGGCTCAAGAAGGCCTGGCGGCCAAAATACTCAGTGCCAAACAGAGTGGTGGTGCCCTCGCAGGCGGCCGGGGTGAGTAGGGGAGAATCGACGAGGACAAAACCGGCGTTGTCGAAGTAGTCCCGGATGCTTTTGATGAGAGTGTGGCGCACACGCAGGATGGTATGTTGCCTTCGTGAACGCAGCCAAAGATGTCGATGATCCATCAAGAACGCATCGCCGTGCGCCTTGTTGCTGATGGGATAGTCCACACTCGGGCCCACCAACTCGAGGCCCGTTGCCTGCAGCTCGTAGCCGCTGGGACTGCGCGGGTCCTCGACAACCTTGCCGTCGACACGAATGGCAGACTCTTGTGTCAGAGCGTCAGCAACAGCAAACAGTTCATTGCCGACATCTGCCTTGGAGACCACCGCTTGGATGGTGCCGCTGCCGTCACGAAATTGTAAGAACTGCAATTTCTTTGAGGACCGCTTGTTGAACAACCAGCCCTGCAGACGAACAACTTCCCCCACATACTGGCCAATCTCTGAGACACGAGTGGTGATCATGGTAACTTCCCTGGCAGCCACCGCGGCCGCAAGGGATGAGCTACCGGTTTTCCCTGGAGTAGTCCAGAGTATCAATCAGAATCTAATCCACCCAGAAGATGAATGCGGTGCCAGCACCGGCGAGGGCGTTGGAGCCCAAGAACAGGTTGGTTGAGACTACGTCGGAGATCTCCGTGGTGGTGATGACCAGGATGTATGCGCCCGTGACATCAAAGGAGGACGCTTCAATGGTCGCGTCGGTGGTGGGGTCACTGCCAACGACCTCGATCATTTCGCTGGCGGTGCGCGGGAAGTTGTCCCACACCGGCTCAGGATCGGCTTGCCAACTGCTTGCCAGCAGGGCGTCGCCGGCACCACCGATGTAACGGATGCGCCCCAGGGTGACGAAGGCGTGCCGTTCACCTAGGTCGGGGTCAGCGCCCCAATCGACAGAGAGTGCGGTGGTGCGTGGGTGGCTCGGCAAGCTCGCGCCGAAATGATCGGCTGCGGCTGTGAGCGGCGACAGCACGACAAACGGAGCGGCGATCGGCACGGGGGCGGTCACCGAGAGGCTGTAGAGGTCGGAACCGGTTTCGATGCGAGTGATATACGTCTCCTCTTCAACATATTCGAGAAGCGGATTGCCACAGTCGCTGGGATTGGCGATGTTGCTCGATTGATAGGTACCCTCGGCACCTGCAGTGGCAACTGTGCAAACGCTGATCTGTTTATCCGTCCAAGCCAGAATCACCTGGGCATCAACGATCGGCTCGGGGGCCGCAGTGGAAGTCGAGCTCGTCCGTTCGCCGGCGGCCACAAGAACCGAAACGCCCGCCTTGAGTTGCAGGTCGCCTAACGGCAGTGCCTGCGCCAACCCTGCGGGCATGGCTTCGGCGTTGGCGAGGTCGGGGGTCTGCGTCAACAGACTTCCGGCCGAGACGGTCGCGGTCAGCTGATCGCACCCAACAACAAGGAAGCTGATGGCAACAATGGGAAGATAACGCATCTTTGAGATCTCCTACACATTCCCCAAAACCTCCTTTGAGGTTAGCCGCAGTCGTTATGCTTCGCAAACATCTCCGCAGCGGGGCTGCGAGCTGGGGGTAGATGGTGAGGTGCAGTTGCGGAGTTGACGATTACTCTGTTGGTGTCGGAGTAGGCTGTGCGGCTGGCACCGGCGCTGCAGCTACCGGCGGCTCAACTGGTGCGGGCGAAGCGGCGGGAGCAGGGTCTGCCGTTGAAGGGGGATTGTCGGCAGGGGCCCCTTGGGGTTTGCTCTCGGGGCGAGGGTCTTCTTTCGCGACGACCTTGCCGTCCACAAACCAGGCCTCTGTGGATGGGTACCAGGCGACGCGGGCCGATTGGCCGTCGCGTTGGTCGGCGAACCATTTCTGCGGTGAGCCCAACGCGGCGAGGAGCTCCTCCTCGGTCATGCCAATGGCGATCTCTTTGTGCTTGATGGCGACCTGTACCGTGGGGGACCGCTCGGCGAGCCAAGCGGTGACCTCGCCCTCGTCGCCAAGCACACCGGCGATTGCCGCCTCGACTTGTTCTTCCTTTTCCATGTCCATGGGCAAAAGCAAAATGAATGCCTTGCGGTCCGTGGGCAGACCACTGCCGGGGACAGGGGTGAGGTATATCCACGGGTTGTAGCGTGGGGTGGTCAACATGCGCATGCTGACGGCGGTGAAATCTGGAAATTCCACCCTTTTGATGATGAAGCGTGATCCGGCGGGAATGATGCCTCGTTGCCCTTTTGGATGAATAGGGACACCGTCGAGATCGACGATGTGATAGGTTTGGGCGAATGGGTGGGGTGAGAGGAGCCACTTCTCGTTCTCGTCGTAGAGATCGCCATAATAGCACGACTGCCGCAACTCCACGGTGCGGCCAGCGTGACGAGCGGCGATGGTGTTGCGCACCGGCTCGGCAATCCGAGTTTGCGAAGCGCAGCCAAATACGGCACAAACGAGTAGGAAGGTGTATGGGGTTCGCATGATGGTCACAGAGATAACATACGCAATGGCAACTGCGAAGGGTGCAAAGAGTTTTGTCATTTGGTCCACGGGGGCCCTCGTTGCCGTCGTGGCATTGGCCGGGTGCCAAGGGGACGAGCTCGCCGCCATCCCACCGCTGGGCAATGTTGACGGCTATGTCTGCCATCCGGTGCTCGATGAGCTTGCGCCCGGTGTCACGGTAGAGGGGCCGACCTTGCGCGACGAGGTCGTCTCGACGGTTACCGATCTGTCTGGGTACTTCTATCTCGAAGACGTCTTGGCGGGGCCGCAGCCGCGGGTACTTACCGTCACCGGCCCCGATTTCACCTCGACGATTGAGGTGCCCTACGTTGTCGCCAATGCGCTGACCCGTGCCCCCGACCCATCATGCCTCGACGCCGGCATGGGCGTGGTCACCGGGCGTATCTGCGCAACGGAGCAGGGGCTCATCGGCAGTGGCGAGGGCTACTGGCTTGCCAACGCCTACGTGTATGTCAACGCCGGTGACACCACCTATGAAGCCCACACCGATGCCGACGGCTATTTCACCATGAGTGTTCGGGTCGGTACCCACACCCTGATGGTGGACAAGGGTTCCTTTCATGCTGAGACGCAAATCGTTGTTTTGCAAGGGGAGACCACCACCCTCGCGTATGTATGCTTCGAACCAACCACGCAAATAGCTGTGGTGACGGGCATGTTCGACTCGGTTGAGACCATTCTCGTCGATCTGGGTTTCACCATTCGCGATTGCATCCCCGCGGGGTTTTCCAAGTGTCCGGCCAACCTCGATCCCGATGGGTCGATTACCTTGGTGGAGGGAGAGAGCACCGCCTATTTGACCGATCTTCTCGATGATTGGCTTCTGCTCAACGAGTACGAAATTGTGTTCTTCAACTGCGGCCTCACCGATCAACACATCTTCAACCCGCCGCCAAGTATCAGCACCAACCTGCAGGGGTTCGTCAACGGCGGTGGATCCATCTATGTGTCTGACCGCGCCTACGAAATCCTTCGGGTGATCTTCCCCGGCACCTTTGACTTCGTCGGCGATGAGAGCTCATGGGGCAGTGACCGCGACAGTGGTTGGGTCGGTGTCCTAGACAACTTCCTGTCCGCCGACATCACGGATTCTACCTTGGCAGATGTGGTGGGCACTTCGACGGTCAACCTGGTGTACGACAAGGGCGGGTGGGTGCCCCTCAACCCGAGTCAGCCAGGGTCGGTCGTCTCGTGGATGACCGGCGATGTGGCCATCGAAGGCAGCCCCGACGTCTCGGACCAAACCCTCAATGATGCACCGCTTCTGGCTAGCGTCCCGTACGGCGCCGGGCGCATTGTTTTTACCACCTTCCACAACAGTGAGAATGTCAGTGCCGAGATGACGGCGATACTCCGTTACATTGTGTTCGAGCTGTAGCGACACGGCAACTGGCCCATCAATGCCATTCAATACCGTCGAATATGGCGCGTTTTTGCTGGGCGTTTTCTTGCTCTATTGGCTCGTGGGGCCGCTGTGGTTGCGACACCTCATCCTGCTCGGGGCGAGTTACGCGTTCTATGGCGCCTGGAACGTCAAATACCTCGGGCTGATTCTTTTTTCCACCTTCCTCGATTTTGGCCTTGGATTGGCCATCGCTCAAACGAATCGGCCCTGCTCGCGGCGCTGGTTGCTTGCGGTGAGCCTTGTGGGCAACCTTGGAGTGCTCGCGGTTTTTAAATACTACGGCTTCTTCGTCGAAAGTCTCTCGGTGCTACTCGAGGCAGCGAACGTCCATGTGTCGCTGCCCGTTCTCAATGTGTTGTTGCCCGTGGGGATATCATTTTACACATTTCAAACCTTGAGCTACACCATCGACATCTATTGCGGTCGTTTGCAGCCATCGCGAAACCCGGTGAGCTTTGCCCTTTACGTCGCTTTCTTTCCTCAATTGGTCGCCGGCCCCATCGTCAGGGCATCTCATTTTTTACCCCAGCTTTGCTGTCGTCCGGCGCTCGATTGGGAGGGTATCAGTCTGGGTCTCTACCGCATCGTTACGGGCCTGGGTAAGAAGGTCATTATCGCCGACTATCTTGGTACCCATCTCGTAGACCGGGTGTTTGCCACACCGGGGGAGCTCGGTGCCGTGGATGTGCTCCTCGGCATCTACGGTTACGCCCTGCAGATCTACGGTGACTTCTGTGGCTACTCGGACATTGCCATCGGCAGTGCCAAGTTGCTCGGCTTCGATATCCCCGAGAATTTTGCGGCCCCCTACAAAGCCGCAGGCCTGCGTGACTTCTGGCGGCGGTGGCATACCTCCTTGTCGACGTGGCTACGGGATTATCTCTACATCCCTCTGGGGGGCTCGCGACATGGAGAAGCCCGCACCTATGTCAGTCTCACGATCACCATGCTTCTCGGGGGGCTGTGGCACGGAGCTGCCTGGTCCTTCGTCGCCTGGGGGGGATTGCATGGTGCGGGGCTCGCAATCGAGCGGGCGCTGTTGTCGGCGCCGTACAGGAAAAGGGGTCGATGGGGAAGATTTGCTGGAATGTTGTTCACCTTTCATTTCGTGTGCGTCGGTTGGGTTCTCTTTCGTTCGGAGGACTTCACTCAAGCTTTGCAGGTGTTCGGAGCATTGGCCCGTTGGCAAGAAGTGTCGGTGGTCTCGGTGCCGGTGGCCTTAGTGCTCGGGTTTGGCTTTGCTGCCCATCTCGCCCCCGCGAGTTTTGACGCTGCAATGCAACGATGGTTTGTTGGGGCACCCGTGGCTATGCAGGCGTTGGCGCTTGTGGTAGCTCTTGCCGCGTTGCAGGCGATGAGCTCGGTGAATTCGCCATTCATTTATTTCCAATTTTGATGATGATGGAACTATCCAAAACTTCTCGTCGTCGATTGGCGGCGCTCGTTGCGAGCATTGTGCTGGCCCTCGGATTGTGCCACCTCGTGGTCGAGGGGTTTGGTTTGCGTTTTGCCCAACCGACGGAGGATGTGACCCTACAAACCTTGGCAACGGTCGTGCGTGAAGAGCGGCGAGTCGAGGTTGCTTTTGTCGGCTCCTCACGGATGCGACGCGCTATCACCGTGCCTGTTGTTGAGGCCACCCTTCAGGAGACTCTCGGGCGTCCGGTGACGGCATTCAATTTTGGTCTGCAGGGTGGGGTCGCGTCGTCGTTTGCCGTGGTGGTTCGCGACGTCCTACGGGATGAACGGTTGCCCAAAGTGATCGTGTTGGGACTGGGTGCCCGCAGCCTCAACGGCAATAGCCCGCGCCAGGCCCGTGCTATACGCCATCTCTACGCACCTGGGGATCTTCTCGGATCTTTGGGACCACGCCGCGTCGAGGAATTCGCCGCGTCGCTGTACCTGCTCTTTCGCGCTCCGACGACACTCTTACAGTTGTGGCGGGCACCAGCGGCAGAGGTCTCGACGCTCGTAGCGGGTGGTGGATCGTTCTATTGCCCGGTGGAAGGTCCGGTTCCGCTCGACATCCATGAGGCAGAGAAGATCTACGGTGCGAAGTGGGTGGCGGAGGCCGTCGAAAAGACTGAAAGCAAAGGCAGGGAGGGCGCTCAGGCACGTCGCAATTTGCTGGCTGATTTTGAGATTGGCCGTGCCGGTGTGGCCCTTGAACTCATTGTCGACCTGTGTCAGGAGCGCGGTGTGACCCTGGTCGTTGTCAATCTTCCGGTTACCCCGACCTTTCGCGCACTCGCCTATCAACACGGCGAGTATGACGCCTACCTCAGTCGGGTGCGCGCCTTGTCCGAGGTCGAGGGGTTCGCCTTTGTCGATCTGGCTGAACCCCCATGGCTTCCTCACGAGTGTTTCTTCGCCGACGGTGTCTATCTGAATCAAGTTGGGGCGCACGGGTTGTCGGCCCGCATTGCTCGTGAGGTTGTGGCACCGTTGTTGGCCGAGTGAAGTCTACTCTTCGTAGGGTTTGATGCTCTTCTCGGCGGTGATGATGTCGAACTCACCCAAGGTGGCGGTGATGCGGCGGCGAGTTCTGCTGTCCTCTGCGCGTTTCTCCATGGTTGCCACCACGGCATAGAGCTCTTTGACCATTTTGTAGTGGTAGAGGCGCTCGTGGTGGTTGGCGAGTGCTTGCTCGACCCGTCGGCAGAAGGCGTCGGTATCCTTGATGGGGCGAATGTCATAAGCCGCGGCACCGCGCGAGACCGCAGCAAGCGCGTCTTCGAAGGTCGAACGACCGCTCACGAAGACGAGCTCGGGACGATGATCGGTTGCAAGCACCTGATCGACGAGTTCGAGGCCGGTCATGTCGGTGAATCGGTCGGAGACGATGAGGACGTCGACCTCACCACGGGTGCATCGGGTTAGGGCGGTGTCGCCATCAACGACTTCATGGACAACGAAGCCCTTCGTCTCGAGGGCGAACATCGTGCTTTTCAGGTTGGCTCGCTCGCTCGCGGAGATGAGGATGCGACGTTTTGTCGTGAGCATCTTGGCGAAGTCGTTGACGCGTTCCCTCGCCGCGGCCATCTGCGGTGCCGTGGTGTCATCGGCGCGTTGGCTTACGGCACCGCGAAGATCGGCGAGCATTCGGCGTGCGAGCAGGCGGCGATGGCGCCGACGGACGGCACGGGAGACAACGGCCGGCAAAATATCGATGGAGTCGAGCGGCTTCACCAGGTAGTCCGCTGCGCGCAGGTTGATGGCTGCGAGGACGGAATCGAGGTTGGCGAAGCCGGTGACGACGACAACCTCGCAATCGCGATCGATCTTGTGAATCTGGCGCACCAGGTCGAGGCCGTCGCCATCTGGCAGGTGTTTGTCGACAATGACGGCATCGAAGCGGCCGGGCTCGAGTATGGTTCGTGCAGCCTTCCCTGTCTGCACCACCTCACAGGAAAACTCACGCTGGGTGAGAATGGTCGAAAAAGCGGTGCAGGTGCCGGGATCGTCATCAACGATCAAAATTTGTTTGCGACGGCTGCAACGTGCCGAGAAATCACCCCAAGCGATTGCCAGCTCTGCTAGAGTCTGACTCATGTTGCCCCTCATTGGGATGTTCTGAGACCGCTCAGTTCGGCCTGACTGTGTCACGGATGCACTCCTCGATGCCGCCGGTTGCTTTGTAGCCGAGCTCCTCGCGGAACTTTGCATCCGAGATGATAACGGGATAACGCAAGAAATCGAGCAGGTAGCTGGGAACCGCCCGCATGAATCGGCCACCGAGCCACAACGCCAGGTCGGCCGCGGCACCGGGAACCGGCAGGAGGCGAGCACCAGTGAGCTCCAGTGCTCTGACCAATGGTAGGGCACCGTTGCCTGCTACATTGTAGACGCCGACGTTGCTGCTTTGACTTGCTAGCGCCACGGCGTCAACCATGTCGCGTTCGTGTACGAATTGCCACATGGGCGAAAAGCCCATGAGATAGACCAAGTTGGGCTGCCGCAGGTAGGTGGAAACGGCGTTCTTGATGTTGGGACCAACGACATTGGCTGGGCGCAGAACAATGGTTTTCAGCTTACGGTGCCGATAGACCCATTGCGATGCCATGCTGTCGAGTTGCACCGCGTCGCCGATCTGCGGAAAGGTCGTGGACGCACGCAGGGGCTCGTCTTCGAAGATTGGTATGTGGTTGTGCGGGTGAGCGCCGTAGATGTGAAAGGTGGAGAGAACAACCAATCGTTCGACCTGGTGTTTGAGGCACAGCTCCATGATCTTGGCGCTGCCTACCACGTTGAGGTCAAAACGTTTGTTCATTTGTTCTTTGAGATTGCCCACGCGGCCGAGGTGCAGGACGTGGGTGGGCCGATGCCGGCGTACGATGTCTTCGATGCGCGTCTTGTTGTAGTTGGCGCGATATACCAAGATATCTGGAGAAACGAGGTGGGTGACAGGCCGGTAGTCGATGCCGATCACTTCGTTGCCATCCGCCACGAGTCGTTTGCCAACCAGCTGGGCTAAACTTCCGGCAATGCCGGTGATGAGTACCCGTGCCATGTTCAATCAAACCATCCGGTTCGTTCTTTGCGTCCACGTTTGATGAGTTTGGCCACCGCGTCTTGAACGACAGCCACCTTGGCATCAACGGCCTCATCCTCGTCATCGAACGGACCATCGAATTCGAGGGGTTCGCCAAAATACAGATGAAAACGGGTGGGCATTGGCAGAAACGCCAAGGGGCCCAACAACGGCAGTAGAGCCGGAACTGGCACATAAGGGATTCCCAAGGCGTCGGCGAGGGGCTTGATGTCGGCGATGGAAATGATGGACTCCTCGGCACCAACGATGCCAACGGGAACGATCGGACTGTGTGTTTGCAGCGCGAGGCGCATGAAGCCGCGACCGAAATGGGCCAGTTGATAACGTTTCCACCAGGTCTTGCCGGAGCCGCGAACGCCTTCAGGAAAAACCAGGATTCCTTGGTCTGCTTCCAGGAGATTGCGGCAATTGATCGGATCGCCGAGCACAACGCCGGAGCGGGAAAAGGCGATATTCACGAACGGCAGAGTTGGCACCCAGCGTTCGGCCATAGCCCGAACCAATCGCGGTGGCTTGCCGTGCAGCAGACAAGCGATGCTTACGCTCACGGCGTCGAAGGGCAGCTGCCCAGAATGATTGGGGACAACCAGCATTCTCCCCGTGGGCAAGTTGTCGATGCCGTGCACTTGAGGTCGAAAGTAGCTGAAGATGAGCTTGCCAAGACTGTAATAAATCTTGGCGGTCTCACGTCGGAAGCCCCATTGGTCATATCCGAGGGCATTGATGTTGTTGCTCTCAGCATCGGCGATGGTGTCGATAGCTGCAGCGATTTCATCGTCAATGGCGAGGTCACGTAGAGGTGCAAGCAGGCTCACCGGTCCATCCTATGTAAGAGTCACCCGAAGGCGCAGTTTGCCATGCATGGACACGTAAAACAATGCGTCCAAGTTTGCGTCGGCCGCCGATCTCGCCGACCCAATCAGGTCACCTGAACCACAGATGTTGCCAGATTCGCGCAGCCAGAAGTTCACCAGCAAGATCCTGCCGCCATTCATGCGCCGCCTGCCCGCATGAAAACGGTTGCAAACAGCAACGCGTCTGATTACATGCTGCACACGGGTGATTGCCCCAAAATGGCAAATGAAGATGCGCAGAGGTCACAATGAACGACTGGATTCAGGATGGTGGTGTCACTCGCATAAAGATTCTTCTCTGTGGAGCCTTGTTCTTGGCCTTCGCAAGTCTCGCCGGCTGTGGCAGCGATGGTGAAACGGCAGATGGATGCAATTCCTCCAATCCCCCAGCATACTGCGGAGAAGTCGAAGGACAGGGAGAATGCGGCGATGGCGATCTTGGTCCCGATGAGGAATGCGACACGACTGTAAGCAACCAAACCTGCGGAGATCTCGGTTTTGATGCAGGGTCTTTGTTCTGCACCGAGGAGTGCGCGGTTGATTCCTCTGATTGTCATCAACTGCTTCGGATTCGCTTCGATTATCGTTTTGACAGCAATGGATATTTCGACGCCGCCAAACGCGCTATCTTGGAAGAGAGTGCTCGTCTTTGGTCATCGAGAATCACAGAACATTTTCCGCCCCTGCCGGACAACACCAAGTTGCGGGTTGTTCACCCAGAGAACCCTTCGGGTGACCCACAAGATGTAACCATTCCGATCTGGGATATGGACCTTCTGATCTTCGTGGGGGCGATCTCCACCACCACAGGTGGTGGTGCCACCACCTGGAATTACTTCTATCCCCATCCAGAGTGGACCAATACTCTCTACAACGCCCTCCGCGCTCGCGTGGCTGACGCGAGTAAGTACGAACCCTTCCTTGTGAGCATGACCTTCGACACCGACCGTCCTTATCCTACTTTTGTGGATCCCACACCGCAAAGTGATGATGACATTCCAGATCTGGAATACGATTTTCTGAATTTGGTAGTTCACGAGTTGGGACATGCACTGGGGATCACATCGTGGAATTCTTCGTTTGAGGATCTTCAAGAGGCGGGAACCTATGTCGGGCCTGCGATTGCCTTGAACAACAACGTGCCTGTGCCAATGGCAGATCTCTCTCATTTCGAACTCAACTATGCCGTGGCCGGTGAGAGTTTGTGCATAGACCCAAGCTCGTTGCCAGGAGAACGCAAACTTCCGACTCGATTTGAGCATTTCGTGCTCGAAGACTTGGGCTACTTCATCGCTCTCGAATGATCAGACCGAATCCCCGCGAAACCGCGACGGGGTGTGCTCGGGGGAGAGATGAAGAGATCGCGCCTTCGTCTTCGACACTGGCCCGACCGCGATCACGGCACCGGGCTGCATCCTCCGGAACGAGTAGGAGCATTGCCGCAGGTTTGTCCAACCAGACTCAAAGACCGCCACATGAAATTGGAACGAGCAAGCTGACGCAAGTCCTTGAGGAGTCGATGGGGTTACGGTGTGAGGTGACGTTTGGCGAGCTCGTCGCAGGCCATGGTGTTGCCCAGACTGCAGGCCCGATTCAGGTACAGCCGCCCCTGCTCTTCGTCCGACGGAATGCCAGTTCCTTCCATGTACCAGACGCCGAGTAGGGCACAGCTATGGGCATGGTTGAGCTCACAGGCGCTGCGGTAGTGGGGGACGGCATCCGCCCCAGCAGCGCTCTCGGCGGCAAACAAACAGCCCGCAAGGGATCCGCGGGTGCATTTGGATTCGGCAAGCAAAAGAGCGTGTGGCAGACTCAAATGCGCGCAGCTTGCTTCGTCCCCCATCGAGCAACCCTTTTCATAGACGATCGTTGGAATGTCGAGGGTGCCATCCTCATAGAGGGACGAGCCGTCATCAGGGGAGCAGGCAGTTGCGACACCGATCGGCGGAGGGATGATGGGTTGCGGTATGTCGGGATCTATCGCGGCCACGGAGTCACACACACGGGATTGCCCCCCCTCACAGGCGGTAGCCAACGTGATGAGCATCTCTTCGGCCGGCTCGATGTCGCCGGAAGAGAGAATGTCTGCGAGTCCCTCGCAACCCACCTGGCACCCGGCGCTGCAGGATTCGTAGTACAGCCAGCTTGCCCGCAGGCGATCCTGGTCGACGGTCCCGCCGACGGCGTAAATGGCAGCCAACTGGGCGCAGGCGAGTGCAGCGCCAACCAAACAACTGGTCGTCAGTGGCTCCAAAGCCTTGGTTGGCTGTTCCGAACGCGTATACAGGAGGCCCGCACGCAAACAGGCCGTGGCGTTGTGTTGCGCACAGCTGAGGTCGAGCAGCACCTCGGCGCGGTTGTGATCGCGCGCAACAGCTATCCCCCGCAGGTAGAGGTCGGCGAGGCGGCGGCAGCCATTCGCGGACCCCGCATTGCAAGCTGCCTCGATGAGTGTCCTGGCGTAATCCAGTGTTGGCCCATCGGCACTCGCACGCAATGCCAACTGGGTCCCGAGTGCAGCGCAGGCGTCCTGATCGCCATCGTGGCAACTCTTGTTTAGCGCGGATGCCGATCGCGGATTGTGGTTTGACGCTGCGCAGGCCCCGGCTGTTGCGAAGACCGCCAGTATCGCCGCAGGATAAGACGACGCCATTGGCAGTGTGTGCGCATAAAGCGGCTTGTTAAACAAGCGGAATGCTTGGGAGATCCCCCCCAGTTTAAGAGCACAAATGAGCACAAATGAGGCAACAATCATGGTGGTTTGCCGAAAACGAAAGAGTGAAACCCAACATGGTCCAACCTCTGTCATTGACAACCAACCCGCGCAGAGTTGCGAATAATCTGAGCGTGGTCGGTGGACAGACGGCGGTGAAAGCCGCGGGCAATCGGGACAAATCGGTAGAACGGGCAACGGACGAGAATTTTGGCAGTCGAGATCCGGTGCGGATTCGCTGGGTCGAGAACGCTGATATCGCTCCGATTGGCCAACATCCCTGCGACAAAGCCCCGCTGTACAATGTTCCCGCGCTGCAACACGTGGCGCAGGGATTGCCCAAGAAGGACCTGCTGGTTCAGGATTTGTTCAAGAAGCGCCACTCCCATTTTGCCGAGGCGCCCGATCCCACCAAGCTGCTCACCGACACCCAGCGGGCCAATGCCAGCTGCAATGTCGAACGGGGCGAGGAACTCAGCGTCACCAGTTACAATATTGCCTTGTTGGATATCGAGGTGACGCTTCAGAAGGCGGTCACCCATATTCCGATCTTGAATATCATTTTCTACCTGTTGTTCCCGTTGTTGTTTTGGTTCCGCTGGATCAAGGTTCTCGATCTCGAAACCCCGTACCTCGAGAA
>Ga0156400_1044_pt2 | contig 17496 bp, 13 predicted proteins | sample RifOxyA3_FD_108044 | JGI IMG/M metagenome (GOLD analysis project Ga0156400, IMG submission 108044) | Deltaproteobacteria bacterium RIFOXYA12_FULL_58_15
ATCACATCGCCGGCCTTGAGCACTCTGTGCGCATCCGTGACATAGTGATAGTCGATCCGCTCAACCGGATTGGGCTCGCGAGCCCAGCGCATTGCCGCCAGGGGCAGAATGGCTTGTTTGCCCGCCACGTCGATGTTGACGACCTCACCGTTGGGCTCAATGCTGGTCACCACCGCCCAATAGTCTACGCCGTCTTTGACCACGAGTTCTTGGCCATCCTCCAAACCAAGATGCTTGCGGTAACGCGAGCGGAAGAGCTGAACCTTGGCTTTGCTCTCGAGATGGACTGGCGCTCCACGATAACCCTGTCGCTTGTCGAGGTCGTAGAGTCCTTGATCGACCGCCTTGCGAGCGAAATGTTGCAGCTCAAGATTGAGTGCTGTGTGAACCTGCAGCCCATCTTCCAGTAGAGCCTGCTCACCATACCGTTCAATGATCTCGCGGCGAACTTGCTCGGTATAGTAGGGAGCGATGTCTAAGTAGGGCTCGAATCGCGGATAAACCTGAAGGTCGACATCCACCGCGGCGTCATGCTCTGCCTGGGTGATGTAGCCGTCTTCAAACATGCGGCGCAACACATAGCGACGCCGACTCTTGGCTGCCGCGGGACGGGACCACGGCGAGTAATCGCTAGGACGCTGTGGCAATCCCGCAAGGGTCGCCATTTCAGCCAGATTGAGCTCCCAAACATTCTTTTTGAAATAATGTTCCGCAGCCGTTTGGACGCCGTAGGCTTTGTGGCCAAGAAAGATCTGATTGACGTAAAGATAGAGAATTTCTTCTTTGCTGAGCGCTCGTTCCAAACGAATGGCCAGGATCGCCTCGCGGATCTTGCGACGCATTTTGCGCGCTGTGGCCTTCTCGTAGGTTTCACTCGTAACCAGTAGGCTCTTCGCCACCTGTTGGGTAATGGTCGAAGCGCCGCGCAGCTTCTCCTTTGGATGCAGAATCTTGTCGACCATGGCATTGAGCACACCGACGACGTCTACACCCCTGTGTTCCGCAAAGCGCTTGTCCTCCGCTGCCATGAACGCATGAAAGAGCTGCTGTGGCACCTTGTCGTGGGGCACCAATACTCGGCGTTCCTCAGAAAACTCACCAATGACCTGACCATCAGCGGAATAGATCTTTGTGCCGAGCTTGGGTTGGTAATCCTCAATCGACGCAAAGATGGGTACCGTGGGTGCGTAGTAGATGTAAACGGCCACCACGACCGACAAGCCAGCCACGGCACAGGTAAGGCAAGAAAAGCCTGCCACACGCAGCCAGCGCAACCAACGCGGCTCAACCGGCGGCTCGATGACACGAAATCTCCGGATCGTACCCATGTTTCCACCTACCCGAGTGACCCGCCGATTACCACACTCCCCACCAACCCTCAATTGTCCCATGCTCGAGATTGGCAGTTTCTTCACTTCCTCAGCTTGGCGCGAGGGCCAGTTGTTTGGCAGCGCCAAGCAAAGCCACCTCGATGCCGTCACCCAATTGTTGGACGACCTTGGCTCGAAGTTGGTTGGCCACACCGGTAAGGACCACCGAGCGCGCACCGGTCATGGTGACTGCATTCTTGAGGACGGCCCAGTCAGCGAACCAACGCAGACGAAACGTGGCAGCGACATCGAGCTTGGGTTGCCCTGCGCCAAAAGAGCCGAGACCCGTGTCTACCCAAGCGACGCGGGCCTTGGCGCTCACCTTGGCGTTGCTCAGGGCGACGGATACGTGTGGCTGCGCTTTGGCGCCGCCAGCCTCGGCTGCTTCCCAAAGCTTGGCCACGAGGCCAAGTGGTGTTGGCAGAAGACCATGATTCTGCAAGGAGACGCAGAGCTCCACCGCAACCTCGAGGCTGTCGGTGAGCACCACCGCCCGTGCTTTTTCGGCGATCGCCTGCTCGGCGAATATGCCGAGGCCACGGACGACCTGCTCATAGGCAGCGCCGCGATGAGACAAGGCGGGCGTGGTGGCCACGACCAAGTCGCACTTGGGCCACTTAAGTGGCATTGCTCGCAGGCAGCCGGCGAAGACCATGCGTTGTTTGCCGGTGCTCACCTGTGCAACGGCGCAGCCCACCACCGAGGCAACAGGCAACAGACACACCTGCCGGCCGCCGAGTCCCACCCAACGCTCCCAGGCTGCTGGGAGCACCCGCCTGCCGTAACCACCGCGTTCGAGAACGCGAGCGAGATCTGTGCTTCCAACCGCCCTTGCGTGGCGCGGTGGTAGCCGCGCTCCTGGCAGACCCGTGAGGACGCAAATGCCCCGCTTGATCTCGGCGTCAAACCAAAGGAGCGTCCCGCGCAGATGGATGCCGCGGTCAAAGCTTACCTGCTCGATCATGACGGGAGTCTACATCAGGAGTCTGTCGACCTGCGATTCAAACACACGCCCTCAGAACCGTAGACGCGATGCTTCCACACCGGAAGTCATAGTTTGAAAGCGAGCTTCTTGCCGGAGGTGTTGACAATGTCGATGTTGGAGAGGGAAGCGTTTGCATCACATGCAGAGAAAATGCGTTCTTGCAACTCCTCGGTGCTGCACTTGCACAGCACGTCGATCTCGAGGCTATCACCCGTGAACGCTTTCTGCTTGACCGAGGTTACACCGTTGAGATCACCGAGGAGCTTGATAAAGCCTTTGCCCTGTTTACGGAAGCTCGTCACTCCCTTGAGCTCCACCACATAAGCCTGGCCGCGGTCAGCGGTCTTCTTGAAGGCGATTGTTGCGTCGGCCAGCAATTGGTCAAAAGTGGTGAGAACCGCGTTGATTCGCTTGCCGCGCTTGAGAGAGCCACGCATAGCACGATTGCGGGCACGCTCGAAGTCGGAGCCAAACTCTTTGTGCATCAATGTCTTGACGCTGAAAATGTCACCGGTAGCAGCATCGACACCGCGGACCACACCGCCCACCACGAGTTTGGTCGAACCCACGAGGGAATCCAAACCACCTGCCATCTCCGGGGTGACCTTGCCCATGTCCCTGAACTCAACGCGCCCTTCGATGACGATGTCTGCCCCGGCCTCGCGGGCCATCCGGGCAATACCGCCCACATCCTTGCTCCATGCATCATAAGCCTCGACAGATTCATCGGCGGTGTCGGCCGCTTTTTCTTTGCCGCGCAGCTCGAAGCCCAGCTTGAGCAGTTCTTCCTGAATGTAGCCCGCAAACTCACCGGTTTGGGACACAGATTGCTCACCGTTGGCGGCTACGTGCACCTCCTGAATGACAACCATGAGCTTGGGATTCCCGGCAGCGGCAATTAAATCGGCGAGGCTCTTGAGCTCCGCCTTCACCTTTGACTCAAAGACGTGCGCACGAACTGTCACGTTGAGGACGTCGCCCTCTGCCTTTTCCGCGAGAACGTCATAAGACTTAATGAAGCCCTGGGCCTTCTGTACCAACTTGTCACTGACGTTGGAGTAGAACTGATCGTTGTTGTTCTTGACGACCTCGCGCTGAACTGACGAGAAGTCGCTTTCGATGTAAATGCCCACCACTTTTTCGATTGCGCGACGTAACGCGTCGGCAACTGCAGCCTTCTTTGCGGCAACCTTGTCGCCCCCTTTGATCTGCGCTTCCCCCGATGCCTCGACAATCCCTTCTTCGACTGCAGCGAGAGGTGTGGTGAGCAACAGAACAAAGAAACAGGTCGCAAATCGAATCCTCATTTGCCATCTCCTCGAGTCGCCTACATGCGCGAAGCGGTGACATTAACCGATCTCGAAGATCTTTGCCATGCCGGTTCCGCGACGAACCTTGGACGCCAGAGGGAGATGGAAATCCCAAGAAAAGTGGAGCAAAACTGGCCACGTCAGGGAAGTCCGAATTAAAGACCACCGCAATTGCAATGGTTGGGTATGATGCCGGAAGAGGTAGAGATGAGTGATCGCCAGGGCTATCGCATCGACATGCTCAAACAGATGCACGAACTGGTTGAGCAAGCCCGCGATGCAGCCCACACCACCACGGAAGCCCCGCACACCAAGACGCCGGGCTACAAACCCGTCGAAATTCATGGCCCACCGAATCCACGAGCGGCCGTGTCGGACGCCTTCGACAAGGCCACCGCCAACGCCCATCTCTCCCCTACCGACAACCCCGAGTTTTATCAACGTCATCGGCAGATGGGCACTCGACGAGTCGTCATGACTGAGGGGCGCGCCCACGACTACGGGGCTGCACCAAAAGATGCGAGCCGGGCCCAACAGGCCAACCAGCGGGCCATCGAACAACAGGGCACCGACACCTCTGATATCCCTACATGGTTGCAATATGGTCTGCCCGGACGGTGGATGCGAAAAGCCGCTGCGCTGACGGAGGAGATGCGCCGGCGGCTCGAGCGCAAGCTCAAGGACAAGCGAAGAAAGCGCAAGGGCTCCGATGCAGAGGATGAACGCGACCTTGCTGAGCGAGATGAGAGGAAGAGGGAGCCGGAGCATCCCGAGGAGTTCTATCCAGAGGACGTCCAGTCTGGAGACGGAGTCACCGTGAGAGTCGAGCATTGGGAACCCGATCGGCAACCGACCCGCACCCTCGTCAATCCGCTCAAGGAAGAGCAACCGACCCGCACCCTCGTCAATCCGCTCAAGAAAGAATGAGACCTTTTGCTTCGCGAGGCGGCCAGCCAGAAGCCAGACCGAAAGCCAAGCAAACACCCCCAGAAGCCAGACCGAAAGCCAAGCAAACACCTAAAAAGCCAGATCGAAAACCACCGCATCCTGAGCGGCCGGTCGACCTCTGGCTGGAGAAAACTTGAGAAAAACACACTTCCAGGAAGTGGCCCTCGGGCCCGACCCTTGCTAAATAGGATAGGAGAGTTTGGTGTTTTGATGGGTGGCTATCGGGGAAACATGAGATCGCACAATATCGGTTTGCTAATCGTCGCCATGATGGCGGCGGATGTCGCCAACGCGGATACCCTTGCCTACGTGCGCACATCGAGTCAGCAAGATCTTGCAACCGACCGCGCCAAGTACCACCCGCTAAATCTCCTCGACGACGATGCGGGAACCATGTGGTGTGAAGGTGCGAGTGGCATGGGCGAAGGCGAAGAGATCCGTTTTGTTTTCAAGAAGGCGCAAAAGATCGATCGCCTCGTCATTGGGCCGGCCGCAGGTACTGGACGGCTGATCAATGTGGTCAAAGTGTCGGACGGCGTAAACAGCATTCGCATCGACCTCAGTGATGTCTATGCGGAGCGCACCCTCAAGAATCCTCTTGAGGGCTCGAATTACACGGTAACCATCCAGCAGGTTGGTGGACCCAATGAAGGTGCGGCACTCAGCAACGATATCGCCTGCCTCTCAGAAGTACTGATGTACTACAAGAATCGTCTGTTCGGAGGACAGATCCCCACGGCGAAGCTCAAGTACAACGAATATCGCGACAAGATTCTAGGTCGTTGGGCGGGTGAGCCCCTCGGTGCCCCTGAAAGCTTCATGGTTTTCGCCATCGACGGAACATGGGAATGGACTTTCACCCCCATGTTGGGCGGACGCAGCGAACGTCTGTCAGGTGAGTATCGATTCCGTGGCAACCGCCTTCTCATGCGACGCGGCGAGACTGGTCGGTGGGCAGACATGGGCTTCAAACATGAGCGCATCGAGGTCGACCCGGATGAGATTGGAGCCCCCTTGGGCGACTACGACGTTCTTCACCTCAATCGCGCTCTCGACGCAAAGCTCAAGGGCGAATACAACAACGCCGAGTTCTAGCCAGCGTGTGATCCGCGGAAATCAGTCGACGGCAACGCCCTCACCTGCGCCCAAACTGTCCGCCAAGGCGGAGCGATATCGTTTCAAGGCTTGGTGGGCGTACTCGAGTCCCCTCTTGTTATCCCCCCGCAATCCCTGTTCTACTTCGGCCATCGCTACTTCGATATCCCGCATCATCATGAGATCGCGAGTGCGCATCGCGTTCACGGCTTCCTCAAAGATGGCAAAGAACTCTTGCAGCTCGTCTCGTTTGCGCAGGGGACGCATGTCGGGATATCGACCTGAACCCAAGACACCGAGATAACGGGCAACAATGTGAAGTGGTCCGCTGATGCGGTGTGTGACAATGAGGCCCCAGAAACCTAATCCCACGCCCATGAGAATGACCAGGACGATCAAGTAAAGCAGGAAGATCTGATCGTCGCGCATAACTTCTGCCTGCAACTGGGGATTCTGCGCAAGATCCAACAGGCGGGTGCTGGCCATGTGGGCCCGATAGAGCAGAGCCCCAGCGATGGCGGTCAACCCCACTCCAAGCGCCATGATCAGCAAGGTGTATTTCCATTGGAACCGCGAATCGACAATAGGAACGATGCGGCGACGAGGACGGGATTCTTCTGCTGACGACTGGACCATCACACATTCTCCTCAGCAATCACAGTAGGGAAGCTCACATCAAGCGCCCGGAATCTTAGCGGAGACCCTCTGTGGGCGCAATCCCCGCAGGAGGCAGGGGAGGCAGGGGAGGCAGGGAGGCAGGGAGGCCATGAGGCCCACAGGCCCATCAGGCCCATTGACCCACCTGGTCAGGCAGCCACTGTCACTTCCACACGAACGTCCGGCGTCAATCTCTTGACCCACAATGCCTGAACATGTTTGTTGGAGTAACAGGAGAGACACCCATGACCGACGGTTCTGGCCCCAATCAACCAGGCAAATTCAGAAAACAGCCGGCACCACAACTCGGGCAACAACCCGCGCCGTGGTACCAAAACCCAACAGCAGCACCGCAACAACCTGGGATGCCGCAACAACCTGGGATGCCGCAACAATCTTGGATGCAGCAGCAACCTGGAATGCCGCAGCAACCTGGAATGCCGCAGCAACCTGGGATGCCGCAAGACTCACCACCCCAAGCTCAACAAGACGACAGTGAAGCCTTCGGATTTGCGGCTGCGTCCGGCGGTGAGAAATACAACACCCAATACCTCGTCCAGAACATGTCGCGCGATCGCAAGGTCTACCAAATGGTTATCGTCGGCGGCATCATCGCCGCAGTCCTTGGCGTGGCCATTTGGGTTCTGTTGATGCCCGAAGAAGCCCCCCCCCCGATCAAAACCAACGAACAAGTTGCACCGATCGATGCCCCAGCCAAAACCGAGGCGGCTGCCGAAGCCGCAGTCACCAAGGCGAGCGGCAGCGACAAAGCCGTCGAAGCTCATGACGAGGGTGCCGACAATGCCACCGAAGACGACAAACCCGCGACCGATGCCGCACCGGACCCATAAACCAATTTGCAGGGGGAACTGGAATCCAGAGATGTTGGGGGGTGGTGGCGATGCAGGGAATTGAACCCCGGACACTGCGGTTATGAGCCGCATGCTCTAGCCAGCTGAGCTACATCGCCTAGATCGGCGCTGTGCTTACGGTATAGTTGGGGCCGCTGTCAAGGATTCAATCACGTAACCGTCCTCGTGCATTGGCGGGTGTTCCAACCGCCGGCATTCTGAGGGATAAACCCTTCGTGACGGCCTTCCCAATAACTGCACCGTCCCTACAGCATGACTGACTTGATCGCAGGACGATATCACATCACCGCCACAGTGGGTCGCGGCGCCGCTGCCGTGGTCTTTGCTGCCGAGGACCGTTGGCTCGACAACCGACGAGTTGCCCTCAAGGTGTGCCACGATATTATCGCCGCAGATTTGCTCAGTCGCGAGCTTGGCCTCCTCTTCCCACTGCGCCACCCGCACTTGCCGCGAGCGTTTGCCCTGCATCGGCTCCCTGCCGCACACGGCATCGCGGGTATCCCAGCACACGCCCCGTTCCTCGTCGAAGAGTTCTGCGACGGGCAACCCGCAGACCTGTGGGCCAAAGATCGCGAACCGCAGCAGGTGGCTTTGGTCGGCGCACAAATTGCCGCGGCGCTCGCTGCATTGCACGCGCGTGGCATCATCCACGGCGACATCAAGCCCAGCAATATTCTCGTTGCGGGAGAAGCCCATCCCTTCGCCAAGCTCATTGACTTCAACCTCGCAGCCCGTGGGGAGTCTGCATCGGTCTCTGGCACGTTGCGCTACATGGCCCCGGAAGCGCTTTGCGGACAACGCTGCGCCGCTTCCGACATCTATTCCCTCGCGGCCACCTTGACAGAGCTGATTACGGGCGAACCGCGAGTTGGGCATCACGGAGCACAGCTCCAAGCTCCCGCCCTCACCCATGCCATCGCCGCAATGAGCCACAGCAAAACCGCACAACGGGCAGATGCGTCCACAGCGTTCGACTTGCTGACGCAGCATGTGTGCGACGCAGCGCTGCCTTCTTTGGTTGCGTTGCGGGACGCACCACAAATATCGTCGGGGTTTGCGGGCCGCGATGAGTTCACCCATTTGCTCATCGATGTTCTCGACCGATCGCGGCAGGGCACGCAGGTTCTGCGCATCCGAGGCCCCGCTGGAATGGGCAAGTCAGCGGCCCTCGATCACGGACTGATGCATGCAGCGCTCGCTGGCTATCGCGTCTTGGGCGGCAGCAACACGGCCCCCCACGGCGAGCTCGCCTGCGTCGAAAGGCTTCTTGTTAGCGACAGAGACAGAGACAGAGACAGAGACAGAGACAGAGACAGAGACAGAGACAGAGACAGAAACGTAGACAACGACGGTGGCAGCGGTGACAGCCTCACTGTCGCAAATTCGATAGACGCGCAAACAGATTTCGGTGCCGCGCAGTGGCGACTCTTTTCATTACTCGCCGAACGCTTGGCAGCTTTGGCCAGCGAAGAACCGCTGACCTTGGTGCTCGACGACGTTCCACACCAATCCCCTCTGGACCGATTTGCCGCCTTCCTCGAACGCTTGGGTACCAAAGGGCCGCGACTGGTTTGGTTGCAAGCGATGGCTGGACCTATGGCCGACGTCGCTCCGGCAGACGCCTCGTTTACCGTCGAACTCCGACCGCTCGACGTTGCTGCCGTCGGGGCAGCCCTGCGGATGGCGCGCCCCCTTCGCCCCCGCGACGAAAGTGCCTGCACGGCTGTCCACGCAGCTTCAGGGGGTAATCCCGGCAGCCTAAACGCCCTGCTCACCGCTTTTGCAGGCGACCGTTTACTGCGCGCTGCCAACGATTCTACACTCACGCGAACCGATGTCATGCGCCGCAAGGTGACCCTCGACTTCGAAGATCTCGACGAGCCAACTCGAAGATTGGTCACAGCGGTGTCTCTGTTCGAAGGGCCCGTGCCTGCATCACTGCTGCAACAAATCCCTGAGGTCGGCAATGCTGTGCTCAGCAGTGAACGCCTCACGGCCGCGTGCCAACACGGTTTGTTGCAACGCCAAGGATCCGCCCATGGCCTGACGCTCAACGTCCCTGGCATCGTCATTGCGGCTGAGCTTCGCCGCATCGCCGACAATTCGTTGGTGAGGAGTGTGGTCGAAACGCTCGAGGAACGATTCCGTTGGCGATACCCCACGGAGATTGGAAGACTGTGGCAAAGGCTGTCTGAGTCCAGCCGAGCTTGGCAACCACTGCTGGAAGGCGCTCGTCTCGCCGCCAGCGAGCTGCGCTGGGGTGATGCCCTCGAGCTATACGACACCCTGCTCGCCAGTCTCGTCATCAACGACGTGACTCGTGACGTGGCACGGGTCGAATCCGCACGCGTTTTGCTCGGCATGGGCAAGACCCTTGATGCGCTCGACCGCTTCGCGCAAGCAGCCAACCACCCCGAGGCACGATTGGGATTGGCCGAGACGCAGATGAGCCTTGGCCGCTACGGCGAGGCAACGAAAACCCTGCGCGAAACCCGCGTCCCCGCAGGCGAGGATGCGGCCAGGCACGAAATGTTGTCAGCGCGGGCCAGCCTCTTTGCTGGCGCCCATCAAGCCTGCCGAGACCAGGCTGAGAAAGCGCTCGAAACAAACCCCGATCACCCGTGCAGCGCTGAGCTGCACATGCTCGTCGGGTTGGTCGCCTTTTATGCCGGTGACCTTGCCGAGGCATTATCTCGACTCGAGCGTGCCATCGTTCTGGCAGGTCGCGCCAACGATCGCCACCTGCTCGACAGGATTCGGGCCAACTCGGCCATGGTCTTGCAGAAGAGTGGCGACCTGGAAGGCGCAGAGCGCGCTTATGCGGAGAGTCTCGCCGCAGCCAGGGCAGGAAGAGATCTGCCACGCCAACTCTTGCGACTCACCAACCTCGCAGCCCTACGCCAGGACCAAGGACAATTGGAAGCGGCGCTCAATGGTTACCAGGAAGCCTTCGAGCTCGCACACCTAGTCGACGGACAACGAGAGATGGTGCGGGTGGGCTTGAACTGGGCAAATCTGCTGTGTTTTGTCGGCGACCCCCAAGCCGCCCGCGCCAAGATGGCACCCGCTCTGGCGGCCGCTGACCTGTTGGGCATGCGCACCGAGCGTGCATACCTAAATCTCATCGCCGGAGAAATCGCTCTTGCTCTCGGCGACAACCGGACTGCCGCCGACCACGCAGAACGAGCGGCCGGGTTGTTTGTGGATGGCAGTGATCAGGCTGGGCTCGCTGAGACCAACGCCCTGTATGCCATGATCGCCTTGCACCAGCGTGACGCGGCAAACGCTCGCAACCTGGCGAAAAAGGCGATCGATCAAGCCAAGGCAACCGGCAGAGAACGTATCATCGCTCAGGCACAATTGTGGCAAGCGCTCGCCGATCTCGAGGAGCCCCTCGCCCCTGACGCAGCGATTGCCGCAGCAACAGATGCCGCCGAGAGCGCCGCACGGCGCGGCGACGTTGATGTGGGATGGATTGCCAACGCCGCCGCCAGTCGCCTACACGCACGCACCGGCCGGGCCCAGGACTCGCGATTCCATATGCAGAAAGCGCGACGCCTAGCCAAAGCTGCGGTGGCGAGACTCAGCGCTCGTTACCAACGCACGTATTGCGACTTGTGGTATCGTCGAGAGTTGTGGGCGGTGGTCCACCAAAGTGGGGATCGCCCAAGTGAGGAACCCCACCGCGACCTCGATCGACTCCTCGCGATCAACCGCGAGCTGGCGCAGGACCACGATCCCGATCGTCTGTTGGAACGAATCATCGATGCAGCCATTGCCCTCTCGGGGGCCGAACGAGGCTTTGTCATCCTTCGCGGCGATGGCGATGACGACCTCACGGTTCGTGCCGCTCGTAACATCGACCAGGAGACCCTCGATCAACACGCGCTCAACATCAGTCGTTCGATCGCCTTGGAGGCCATGCAGGCGGGCATGCCCGTCACCAGCGTCAACGCCCTCGATGACGACCGCTTTCGTGAGTTCCTCTCAGTGCACCAAATGAAACTGCGGTCGGTGTTGTGTCTTCCCCTGCGCTCCCCAAAGCAAATGCTTGGAGCGCTCTACCTCGACAACCGCTATCGCGTGAATGCTTTCTCCGAAGCCGATGTCGCACTGCTCGCCGCCTTCGGCGACCAAGCAGCCATTGCCCTCGCCAATGCCCGTCATGTCTCCGAGCTCGCCGGCCGCTCGCGTGAGCTCGAACTCTCGCGCGCTGAGATCGAAGAGCTCAATCAGCGCCTAGAGAAGGAGTTGGCGGCGCAGTCTGAGGAACTCGCCCTCGCCCGCCACCGCGCCCAGGACGACACCGCACAGGAGACCGGCCGACATGGAATGATCGGCACAGGCGCAAAGATGCTCGAGATCTACAGGGTGATCGACCGCATTGCGGATAAGGATGTCGCCGTCACCATCCTCGGTGAGTCGGGGACCGGCAAAGAGCTGGTCGCGCGCGCCATTCATTCGCCATCCCCCAACAAGTCGGGCCCATTTGTTTCGGTCAATTGCGGGGCGATTCCCGGTGAGCTCCTGGAGAGCGAGCTCTTTGGCCACGAGCGCGGCGCTTTCACCGGTGCCGTACGCTCCAAGCCGGGCCTGTTCGAGGTGGCACAGAACGGTACGATCTTCCTCGATGAAATTGGTGACATGCCCTTGTCGATGCAGGTCAAGCTCCTGCGCGTCCTGCAGCAGAAGGAATTCCGCCGCGTGGGCGGCACCGACAGCTTACAGACAAACGCTCGGGTGCTTTCTGCATCCAACCGCGACCTCGAGTCGATGGTCCGCAGCGGTGAGTTCCGTGAAGACCTTTGGTATCGGCTCAACGTTGTGGAGATCCATCTGCCGCCATTGCGGGACCGCCGCGAGGACCTGCCCGCGCTCATCGAGCACATGTTGGCGTTGCACGGCGGTGCCTCTCCCCCTCGGCTGAGCCGACCAGCGCTGGCGGCCCTACTCGACCACGATTGGCCGGGCAACATACGCGAATTGGAGAATGAGATTCAGCGAGCAGTCGCGTTGGCAGACGACGTCATTTCCCCGGATCTTCTTTCCAGCAAAGTGGGAGCACAGCCCCGCTCGGCAGGCGGCATGCCGCTGAAACAGGCCGTGGATGACTTTGAAAAGGAAACTCTCCGGGCTGCTCTTGCCCACCACCAGGGCAAGGTCGCGGCAGCAGCCAAAGCTCTCGGCCTAACCCGCGCAGGGTTGTACAAAAAGCTCCACAAATACGGCCTGACCGGCAGTAATTAGCACACATTCGTCAACGGATGTTGACAAGACAGGCCAGGAATTGTTGAACCATACTGAAATTCAAAGACAATTAGGCTGGTCCGCATGGCATGAGATCTGCTAATTGTGTCAACGTGAAATACTTACGCCATGCATCCATTGTCTGGGCCATAGCTATGGCCACCACGAGTTGCATCATCGATTCAGTGCCACTTCCCGAGCTCAAGCCCGAAGACGGCAATAAGCCAACGGCATATGGGGCAGACTCGATGATCAACACCCGTGCTCTCTACTATTCCAGCAATCCGACCATGCTGGTGGGTGCTCCTTGGGCAGTTCCAGGGCGGGTGCTGGTGGAGGTCAGTAACCCAAATCGACAGAACTGGAAGGGCATCGCCGCAGCCACGGGCAATGGCTCCTTCAACATGCCGGTTGAAGTTGGCGCAGGCGACACGGTGGAGCTCAGCATCATCCACAACAATGTGGTCCTGGAGAGCGTCGACGTTCACATCGAGGCGCACTCGGTGGCGGCTGCCGAAGCGAGCGCTGATCTGGCGAGCTTGATGGATGAGGACAACACTCCTGATCCCCTAAACGGTTGGGCACGGGTTACCGATTCCACGGCCGTAGACGGCGCTGTCATTGTGTCTCTCCCCCCCGGAACCCTGCCCTACGGCCTCACCATCGTCGTTGCCAACACCACCAGCGGTGGTGCCACGATTGCGGACACGCAACCTGACGGCAGTTTCACCGCAACCTTGGCAGGCCAATCTGGTGACATCCTCGTTCTGTTTGCGGTCGAACCCGCAAGCTCCAACGCCGGTACCCAGCCCGTTACCATTGTGGTGCCATAGAGGTCAGGCCCCGCGCACGAAGGCAAAAAAGCGCGAAGGCACGAAGGGCACAAGGATCGCAGAATAGACGGCAAACAGAGATTGACTACTTCTTCTTAAACAAAGCCTCAAGTTTCGCCTTGGCGGCGTTGATATCCTCACCGGGATCGCGCTCGCCTTGAAATGCCGTCCACATGCCGCAGAAATTCGCCCGCTCTTTCTCAGGCACGTATTCGGCGATGGTCTCCCGGCAGTCGTTGTGGGCACCGGGGTCGTAGTATTGGCAGTTCTTGCACGAGCGCATATCGAGACGGCAGTGGGGACACTCGTTGTCCCGCATGACCTTGTCTTCCATCTCGGTTTCTTGACGGCAAGACCAACAACTAAAGGTCCAGACGGCCATACTTCACTCCTCAGGTGATGGTGATCGGCTGGCGCTCGGGACGTCCCTTTTTCCAGTTACGTCGCAACCAACCGCGCTCGCTCATGGCGATCTCTTGAATCTTCAAGATTCCTTGGGTCAACGCCTCTGGTCGGGGGGGACAGCCGGGAATGTAGACGTCAACGGGAATGATCTTGTCGACGCCCTTGACCACGGAGTAGCTCATTTGAAAAAGGCCACCGCAGTTGGCGCAGGATCCCATCGACAAGACATACTTGGGATCCGGCATCTGATCGTAAAGAAGCTTGGCCCGCTCAGCCATCTTGTAGGTCAAGGTCCCCGCGACAATCATCAAATCAGACTGACGCGGTGACGCGCGTGGAATGGCACCAAACCTGTCGACGTCGGCACGCGGACCACCAGTCTGCATGAGCTCGATGCCGCAGCACGCGAGTCCAAACAGCAAATAGAACAAGGAGCTCTTGCGGCTCCAATTCACCAGGAAGTCCACGGCGTCATCAACCTTCGTGAGGTGAACGCCACCGAGGTCTTGTTCTTTCGACATGATCAACTCCTCACTCGCGGCGACTAACATGCCCAGGGGACTGCGAGGAGTCAAGGATAGCATGTGATACTGGATCGAAATGGGTGTGGTCGAGCTTGATAACGACGCGGCTCCACTCACTGTTTCAAATCAGCGCAACAACGGAAGCCAATATTGGACTGTCGACCACCAGAGGATTCGTTGGCACGGGCAGCGCACCGACTCATGTAGTGAGCCTGGTCAGCGGCACCTCCTTTGACGACTTTGTCCGGTACGCCTTTGCCCCAACTGCTCGCTGTCCACTCAGCGACGTTGCCAGCAAGATCCACCACGCCGAACCCGCTGCGACAACGGCCATAGACCCCCGTGGGGCCGACTGTGCGCGATTCCGATGCCCCGTCACTGACGTTGCAATAGGACTTGTCGAAATTATTGCCATAGGGGAAGCGAGTGCCCGACGGACCCTTGCATGCCCTCTCCCATTCAGCCTCAGAGCACATTCGCTTGTTGACCCGTTCGCATGCCTTTTTGGCGCGACTCCAACTGATATTGGTCGTGGGGAGCTTGCCCCGTTGATTGGGGAACTCATAAATGTCGACGCAGTAGCCGTCGAGTTTGCGGGTGTGGGCATCAAGCTCACCAAAACCACGCATCGGGTCGCTGCCACTGCTGCCAACTTGGAATGTTCCAGCCTCAATGGCGAGCATCCCTGGGGGGCATCGATCGGCACCCCCAGATTCAGGCGCTGTGGTTGGCGGCGTGACCACCAATGCAACTGGCGATGGCGGCGATCGCAAGGCCGGCGGAGCTGGAGGCTCCGGAGTCGGCGACACCGGAACGACTGGCACCCCGCCACCAGGAGCGACCGGCCGCCGATCACCGCCGACCGGGGCTATCGCTGGCGCCAATTGAGGCGGCGGCACCGCTCTGGTTGTCGGAACCATCGCCGGGGGTGCCGTCGGAGCCATGTCGAAGGGGTCCACCGGGTCACGGAGATCCTCGCCCCGCTCGTCCCGAGAATGCGGCTTCGTCTCCGTCCGTCGGCCCTTGCGTTCGACCGGAATTGTTGGCTTGTCGCGCCCGACCTTCGGCTTCTTGCCATTCGGGGTTGCCGTCTCAAGAACGAAGGGAACATTGGCAGGAACCATCGCATCGGGCAAAGGCTGCAGGATCGGAGTGTTCGGTCGTTGCGAAACGAAGATCGCCGCAGACACAGCAATTCCTGCGAGGACAATCGTGGCGGCTGCCATGAGCACCCACGCTGACCGCCTCGAGGCCGGGATTGCACGAAGTCCCCCGCGACGCGCAGTGGAAATGGACTGTGGCGAGACAGGGACCGCGTGGCGGGACGGTTTGGTCAGACGCAGTGGCTGCTCGTCGGCGATATCGACTTCTTCGTCGAGCCCCTTGACGGAGACAACATTGACCACAGGCTCTTCGGCCGGTCCCTCGTGCGCGGCGATTTCGGCAATCCCCACATCGACCATTGTTGACTCATCGATGATCGCCGAGGGCGGGGTAGGTACCTTGGAAGCCAACTTGGCGTCGGCCGCTGCCCCTGCGAGAGCCTCAAACAACGCCGCGCCGCTCTCAAATCGGGCAGACGGAGATTCGGACAAACCCTGCCGCAAAACTCCGACCAATCTGGCCGGCATGCTGCGCTCGATGATAGACCAGTTGTCTGTCGCACGGTTATAGACCTGACCGGTCAACATCTCCCCAAACAGAACCGAGGCCGAGTAGACATCCGCGCGGCAATCCACCGTGTCGTCGCTTTGCACCTCGGGGGCCAGATAGTCGACGCAGCCGGCTTGGGTTTGCAGAGCAACAAATGGCTTTCGCGGCAAACCACGCAAATGCGGCAAACCCGTCACCTTGAGGACGTCGGGTAGTACAATAACGTTGCCGGGTCGGATAGCGCCGTGCGGGCCGTTCTTGTCGAGGTTGTCGATCGCTAAGGCCAATTGCCCAAACAAAGGCAATGCCTCGGCAACTCTGAAGACCTGCTTCTTCTCCAAACGCAAATCGATGATCTTGCGCAGACTCAAGCCCTCGAGAAACGGCATGGTGTAGAAGATGTTTCGTTCACCACGGCCTTCGTCATAAATTCTTACGATGTTCTGGTGATGAACCTTGCGGGCTTGCTTGACGACCTTGAGAAAGTTGGCGCGATCCTCGTCTGTTTGCAGCAAGTTCGCCGCCATCACCTTGATGGCGACATCGACATCCACTTCCTCATCGCGGGCGCGCAGAACCCAGCCACTGGTGCCAGGCGCAATGGGCTCAGAAATACGATACCTTCCAACGAGGACTTCGCCAGGATCAAACGGCGGAACAGTTCGCCGGGGCCCGGTTGTAGAGCCTGTCGCATTGCGTGTGCTGCGGCGCCTTTTGGCAATCGGCTGCCCGCAGACTACACACTTGCGGCTCTCGTCCGGGGTGAAACTACCGCAGCGGTAGCACAGCAAGGAAGCACTCCAATAATCGCGCCCAATTGTGCAACGTTGGCATAGCACACCCCGATCGCGCGCTGCAACTCCTCATATTGCTTGCCATTTACGTGTCCTTCGTATCCGTGGAGCCAAAACCGCGGTCGCCCCGCGCTGTAACCGCGAGATCCGCGGTTACCCTGACCGTAGCAGCGACTACTGGCGCAATCACCATTTGGGCAATGCGCATGCCGCGCTCGATAACAAATGGCTGTTCACCGTGATTGATGAGGATGACTCTCACCTCCCCCCGATAATCTGCGTCGATCGTTCCCGGGGCATTGAGAAGACCAATACCATGCTTGACGGCGAGTCCGCTGCGCGGACGGATTTGCGCCTCATACCCTTGGGGCAGCGCCATTCGAAAACCACATGGAATGAGCTGCCGCTCACCGGGTCTCAGAGTCACGGGATCGTCGAGCGCTGCAGCAAGATCCATTCCTGCCGCATGTTCGCTCATCCGCCTCGGCAAGGGAATCGTCTTGCCCATCTCTGGATGCAGCGCCGCAATCTCGACCACAACCTCACTCATGCCTCCTCCGTCAGGCTCGGCATATCAATCAAGTGATAGCCATTATCAACGCGAATGTAAGCCCCTTTGACACAGGCACCGCTGGAGATCAAACCCATGCATCAACCCCGAATCACCATCCGTAGAACTCACCAACGTTTTCGACGGCAATTTCAACTGGCATCTTTGGTCGGCTCCTAGTCTTAGGGCTAGCAGCTGTTGCGAGCTACCTTGGATGAGAGGTTGCTGGGTGAGTACTTTGACCTGTTTGATC
>Ga0156400_1054_pt1 | contig 17401 bp, 11 predicted proteins | sample RifOxyA3_FD_108044 | JGI IMG/M metagenome (GOLD analysis project Ga0156400, IMG submission 108044) | Deltaproteobacteria bacterium RIFOXYA12_FULL_58_15
CGCCTGGACGCCAACACCGACCTTTCGACCGCGACGGTCTCCGCTCTCGATCTTCGCCTCGCCGGGGGCGGCGTGGTGCAGGCGCACGGGAACGTGCAGATCGACGGCAGTGCAGTCGACGGCCACGTCCGCGTTGATGATATGCCGATCGGTGCGGTGGGTGCGCTTGTCGGGTCCGGTAGGGATGCATCGGGCGTGGCGCGCTTGCGCGGGGACATGACTGGGTCGCTCACCCAGCCGCGGATCGTCGCAGAGCTGCGCATCACAGACGCTGCCTGGCGACAGGTTGGCCTCGGCGTGGCCGACCTGCGCGTTGATGGCGATCTCGCGTCGGCATCAGCCAGCGGGAGCGTCGTCGGCCTTCTCGGTCGGGCAGAAGTGAGCGGCAGCATACAATGGCAGACGCAGGCGGCAAATGTTCGTCTCGTGTTGAACCTCACAGACGTGGGGCGACTCACCCGCATTGTCCGTCCCGACCTCACTACCGCCGGGCAGGCGAATATCGATTTCACCTTCTCGGGGCCTATCCTTACCCCGGAGGTGCATGGGCGTGTTGAGCTTCTCAATGGCATGTTGGCTGGCCGGAATTTGGGCCGCTTCGAGGCAGACTTGACGACCCTAAGCGTGCCAAACGGCACGTCCTACGAGTTACATGGGGGCTTCGTCGATGGTCCCGCTCTCATTGCGGGTACGGCGAGATTCACGCCAGCCCCGCTGACTCTCGACCTTGCTGCCACATTTGAGGCGCTGTCAACCCAAGGTCTGGTGGCCAATCTCGACAAAGCCGGCGTTCGGGCAGTGGCGTCCGGTAGCGGTTCGCTTCGTTGGTCACCGGAGACAACTTTGGATGTCGAAGTGCGTCTGCAGGAGATGACCGTGAGTCTACCGGCCGACGAGATGCGCCTAGAGCGCCCTGCGACGGTTAGGCTGGCCTTGGGGGGGATTGCTGTTGACGACTTGCGACTCGTCGGCGCGCACACACACCTGTCGGTGCGAGGTGTCGTCGGCGACACGATCGACCTTACGGCGGAGGGTACGACCAACGTGGCGTTGGCCGCGTTTCTCGTTCCTGCGGTCACCCACGCGTCGGGGACCGTAGCTCTCAAATTGGAGGCGGTCGGTAGTGCCGCCGAGCCACGGCTGCGCGGCTTCGTGCGGCCGCAGAACCCGTTGTCCGTGCGTCTGCGAGGCGTGCGCGAGGAGATTGTGCTTGAGAAGGGGCAACTCTCATTCGCCTCTGAGGCACTCGTGATCGAGGGCGTTGAGGCACGTTTCGGTGATGGACGGATCGTCGCGCACGGTCGGGTCGGCCTCGTCAAGATGCGGCCCTCCGGTTACAAACTCGATGTCGGCTTTGACGGACTGGTCCTCAACACCGGTGAGCTGACCTTCGAGGCGGACGGCGCGTTGTCCCTCGGGGGCACCGGGCCGGTGCCGGCCGTGCGCGGACGACTGGACATCGTGCGTGGTCGTTACCATCGCGAATTTGAGCTCCACAACCTGGCTTTCGTGGCAAAACCGACGCCGCCTGCCAAGGCACCCTCTGCACCGCCCGAGTGGTTGCACGAGTTGCAGCTCGACCTGGACGTGGCAAGCGCGGAGCCGTTCGAGGTGGATGTCCGCGCCGGACCGCTACGGGTGCAGGCCCTCATGGACGCGCATTTGCAGGTCCGGGGCAATGCCGCCGCAGTGATTGTGGAGGGGCGCATCTCGGGTGAGTCGGGGTCGATTCGGTTCCCGGCCGCAGAGCTTGAGCTCGTGGAAACGACCATCGACTTCGAGCCTTCTGCGGATCTGCTCGAGGCGGCGATCCACGTGCGTGCGGAGGGTGAGATCACGCCGCGTGGGCAGCCCGAAACCTACTTGACGGATCTGCGTTTGGACGGCGATCCAAACCGGTTGGCACTCGAGGTCAATACCGACCCGGCGCTGGACCGCGTGGAGGCGCTGCTCTTGCTCGCTACTGGCACGTTGACGTCTGCCCGTAGCGCTCCCGGCTCGAACGGTGCCGAGTTGGACGCCGCTCTCACTGTGGCAAGCGGGCAGCTGGCCTCACCACTAACGGCGGCCTTGTCGGATCAAATCGAGAAGCTGTTCAATTTTCGGCCGGAGCTCGGAGTCGCCACCTCGAGCACCGTGTTGGAGGTCGGAGTCAGTCAACGGATCACCGATCGTTTGCGCCTCGAAGGTACTTACCGCCGTGCCTACGATGGCAGCCTTGCTCTGACCACGGCGCGGGCGCGCATGTTGTTCTCCGATCGGCTGTTTGTCGAGGGGACGGCCCGGGCATTGTCGGCGTCCGACGAGTCGGATGCCACCGGTCTCGGTTCGCAGAATCAAGTCGAGCTGAAATATCGGCTCATGGGTAAATAGAGTGCACGTCTTCGCGAGAAATCACACTCTTCTTGGCAGTGTCGTGGCCACTCTGTTATTCCCTTGGCCCGCCACGGCCGCAGGTGACGACACCAACGGTTGCGACTCCGACACGGCCGTCTTTCACCTGCTGTCGCCTGGACCTGCATGGGACGGCTGGCCCGAGTTGTGCGCGCGGTTGAATGCGTACGTCGGCACCCCCCCGAACTCATTGGCCGATGGGTGGCCCGCAGAGGTCGAGCGCAAGCTCATGGCCACAGGTTACTTCGAGGAGGTTTCGTGTTCCCACCCGTCCAAGGTGCTCGAGTGCCACACAAGTCCCCGTGGCATCGTACGAGGGGTGAAGGTGACGGGCGATGTGCCATTTCCGTTGCTCGCGAGCGCGTTGGAAAGGCGACTGATGCTCCGCCCGGGGGCGCTCTTGGCACCCGGGTTGGTTGAGCGTCAGGTGGACCGATTGAAGCAACACCTGCAGAGCGAGGGCATCTTCGGTGTCGAGGTTGTTACCGAGCTGGAACCTGCGGGGGCGGCTGGCCCGAACCGCGGCTTCGAGATTGTGGTGCGGCTTGTCGGCGGCAAGAAGTATTCGCTCGGGGAGGTGGAGGTTCGAGGCGACGCAGTCGTGCCGGCCAAAGACGTCGACGGTCGCTTGCGCCATTCATGGATCCCGTGGCTCGTGTCCGAGCGGTTCTCGCCGACGCAGCTGCGGCAGGACATCGATGAGCTGGCCGACTGGTTGCGCCAACACGGGTGGCCGGAGGCTCGGGTCCGTTCTAGCTACACGCTTGATGGCGAGCGCGGCGTCGCCAAGGTGAGCGTTGCCATCGACAGCGGTCCGAAGGTCTCCATGACGTTTGTTGGCAATCGCGTCTTAGACGCCGATGATTTGCGCGCGGCAGCGGCATTTGCCGACAGTGGGGCCGTGGACACTGTTGAGGTGGATGACACTGCGGCGCGCATCGCACACTTGTACCAGCAGGATGGGTACTATGCGGTCACGGTGACGTCGTCACAGGAGCAGATACCCGATGGTCTGACTATCGTCTATGAGATTGCCGAGGGCGAGCGTGCGACGATCGGTGAGATTACCTTTCGCGGGAATCGCCAACTTGGCCTTGCTGATCTTCAAGAGCTTTACCTGCGCACCCGCACCGAGGGTTTGCTGCGGCGCGGGCGTTGGGTGGACGTCTGGGTGGACGAGGACTGCGCGACGATCCGCGAGCTTTACCGGCGAGAGGGATTCGCCTCCGCCACGGTGTCAGCAGAGAAGGTCGTCATTGGGCCGGGTATCTTGTCTGTCTCCTTCCGCATCCAGGAAGGGGAGAGTGACCGGGTGGTTGCGATGTCGGCGGAGGGTACTCCGGAAGGGTTGTCTTTGGAGCCCGAGGACCAGTTGACGCTCGTTGCCGGTGCGCCCTTCGAAGAGCGACTGCTCGCTCGCGACCAGCAGAAGTTGCTCGTGGGGCTTGCCCAGGAGGGCTACGTCGAGGCGCAGGCCGAGGCCACGGTCAGCGCGGCCGAGGACGGCTCCGGCAAGGTCATCCATTGGCACGTGGAGCCGGGAGAGCGTGCTATCCTCGGGGGCGTGCTGACCCGCGGGAACGTGCGCACGAGTGGCACCTTTCTTGCGCGCGACCTCGAGCTTGAGGATGGGGAGCCTGTGCAACTCGAGACCTTGAGCACCGGGCGCCGGCGCCTGCGCGGACTCGGCATCTTTCATGGCGTCGAGCTCGAGCCTCTGCCCACCCGAGACCCGGCCAACACTTGGCTGATGGTCGCTGTGCAGGAGCGAGAGGTGCGGTCTTTGGATGCGGCGCTGTCGTTCAGTACCGACGATCTGTTTGCCGTCGGCCTCGACTACTCCGACCACAACTGGTGGGGTCAGGCGATCTCACTGGACTTGAAGGCCCGGGTGGCCAACGCCTCCGAGGTCCTTCCCGCCGTCCTGCGCATCGGCAACGCTGACCGCATCTCGCTGGCGGTGCGTGCTCCGCACCCTCTCGGCGCACCATTTGACGTGAGCACAAGCGCGCGCATTTCGATGGAGGAAAGGCGGTTGTTCGTGGAGCAACTGGCGGTCGCGGGATTTTCGTTGAGCCGACAGTTGCTAACGCGTGAATCATGTGGGTCGTGTCCCGATGTTGTCCTCAGCCTCGGTTATGAAGTGAGCGTGACGCGCCTACGGGAGAAGCAGAGCGCTCTCGATACCCTTGCGGGTACGCCATTCGAGCGCTCATTCAAGATCGCGCCATCTTTGTCCATAGCCCGCACCGACTCCTCGATCTCGCCCGAGCGGGGCTATCGGTGCTCGACACAGCTCGAGCTCGCGCATCCGCTCCTGGGAGGCGGTCTGGATGCGCGCACCTATTGGCGAGTGACGGCTCTGGCTGCGGGATTTGTGCCGCTGTTCACTCCGTTCTCGTTCGAGACCGACGGCGGCACGCGCATCGGCGGCCCTCTGTTCTTGATGGCTGGCGTGCGTTACGGCGCGGCCCAACCATTTGGTGCCGACCGACACCTCCCCGAAACCGAGGCTTTCTACTACGGCGGCGACCTGAGCGTACGCGGCATGGAAGCGCGTGCGTCGGCGGTGGCGGTGAGCGAGGGACGCTATTTGATGACCACAAGCACTGAACTGCACTGGCGCGTGCTTCCAGACACATGGCTTGGCGCGCTCGAGGTCGGGGGGTTCGTGGACGCGGGCACAGTGGCACACGGGTTTGGAAAGCTGTTTGACGAGGTCGCAGTGAGCTCAGGACCGACGCTCAGGTTTGTCACCCTGGTGGGACCGCTGGCGGTCAGCTACGCCTGGCCCGTCGTCCGCCCGGCCCACATCGTCGCGCGCGACCCGCGTGCGATGCCCGCGAACGGACGACTTCACATCACGTTCGGAGCGGCGTACTGATCATTCTGGCCACTGCACATTCCTGCGGCGCATCATCACAACACCTGGGCAAAGGAGAATCCCGTTTCTTGTTGGGGAGATGATGGACCGGGGGAAACATTAGGTGCATATAGCCTCCCCATGACACGGATTCTTGCGCGTAGCGCATTCTTCTTCTCCGGCGTTGCCGGACTGACATTCGAAATCGTGTGGCTCCGGCACTTGGGTTGGGCCGTGGGAGGCACGACACTCGCCGTCGCCACCACGACCGCGGCCTACATGGGTGGGTTGGCCCTGGGTAGCCACTTAGGTGGCCGCTTTGCCGACCGGCTACGGCGACCCTTGGCGGTGTACGGGTCCCTGGAAATCACACTTGCGGTAGTCGGATTGCTTATCCCCCATTGGTGTACGTTTATTCCTGGAATTGCCGAGAGCATCTTTGGTGAGCTCTCCGGCGGCGGCTCGCGGGCGCTGGTTCGTTTTTTCGTTGCCACCGCCGTACTGATTATTCCGACCACAGCCATGGGAATGACGCTGCCTATTCTGTCGCGTGCGGTTGCCGACAAAGTGGGTCGAGTCGGCCGTGAGGTCGGGATCCTCTACTCGCTCAACATCGCCGGTGCCATGATCGGTGCCGCACTCGCAGGGTTTTGGTGGATTCCCCACATTGGGCTGTTGCGCACCAACCTGGTCGCCGTTTGCATCGACCTCTTGCTCGGCGTTGGCGCAGTGGTTGGCGGCATTGTGTTGGTCAAGGCGCTCAATCCCAAACCGCCCGTCGCGGGTACCCCCATACTCCGTCCCGGGTCTCGCGCCATCGTCGCCATGCTCGTGGTGACAGGCGCTGCTGCAATGGCGCTGCAAGTATTGTTCACACGGGGCATCGGCACGGCGCTCGGACCATCAACGTACGCCTTCTCGGCAATCGTTTGCACCTACCTTGCCGGCCTCGCCATAGGTGGCGCTGCTGCCGCCTGGCTCAGCGGTCGCATCGAATCGGCGCGGTTGGCCCTTACCTTGGTGCTCCTCGCCACTGCCACCTTTAGCTTTTTCGGCATCGTCGTCATCGATGACCTGCCCATCCTGCTACAAAAGGCCGTCTTGGATCCTGACCTGACGGTTTCGGGATTGTTCCGCTGGGAGTTCGCGCTCGCCGGCCTTGCCATATTGCCCGCCACCATCGGCATGGGTGCCATCTTTCCGCTTACACTCTCCGCCGTGGTTGGCAGCGATGAGCGTCTCGGCGCTGCCGTAGGCCGCGCCTATGCACTCAATACGGTGGGCAACATCCTCGGATCCGCAGGGGCGGTGTTTATTCTCTTGCCGTGGCTTGGCGTCGAAGGCGGGCTGCGCGCCGCCGCTGTGGCTTACGCGGTGGTAGCAGGTTTCTTTGCCTTCACCCTCGAACCCGCACGCAAGTCGTGGCGTGGCCCTACGGCAACCGTCGCCGCTCTGGTATTGGTATTCATCGTCGCGTGGCCCTCCTGGAATATCGGCCAGTGGACCGCTGGCATGTTTCGCATGTCGATGACCCGTTACTACTACCCTGACGGCGACTTCGACGCGGCCAACCTCGTATTTCACAAAGATGGACTGTCGACGACCGTAACTGTTGAAGAAGAGAACGATGTTCGCTGGATCAAGGTGAACGGTAAGATCGATGGCTCGTCCGAGGGCGACATGCCGACTCAGGTTCTCTCTGGCGTTTTGCCGATGTTGTTCCGCGACACAGCCCAGAGGGTTGCCGTCATTGGTTGCGGCAGCGGCGTCACGGTGGGTGCGGCATTGCAGGCCGAACCAGAGAGTGTCACCCTCATCGAGTTGGAGCACGCCGTCATTGAGGCGGCCAAGCTCTTCGCCAAGGTCAACTATGCTTTCTGGGACGATCCACGCGTCCAAATCGTCGAAGACGATGGCCGCAACTTCTTGCGCGGAGGAGGCGAGCCTTACGACGTCATCATCTCTGAGCCTTCCAATCCGTGGATGACCGGTGCCGCGAGCCTGTTCACCGCGGAGTTCTTCCGCATCGCCGCGAGTCGTCTGGTGGAAGACGGAACCTTTCTGCAGTGGCTGCAGATCTACGAGCTCGCTCCAGAACGCATCGCTTCGGTGCTAAAGACCTTCAACAGCGTCTTTCCCCACGTCATCGTCTTCACTCCCGAAGCCGACTCCAACGACCTGCTCATTCTAGGCAGCCGCAAGCCATGGCAAATCGATTGGGGAAAGCTCGAGAGCAGATTTGTGGCCCTCGAGGGCGAGATGACCCGGGCCGGCGTGAGCTCACCTGACGAGTTCCTGTCACTTCTGCTCTTTAGCGATCGTGAGATTGCCAAGATCAAATCAGATGTTCCGTTGAACACCGATGACAACGCCTTCATCGAGTTTGGTGCGCCACGAGACTTATTGGCATTTGCCGACGACGATCCGGACGTGGCCCCCATCGAGGCGGTCCGCGGCAAGCGAGCGGCGCTGGTACAACACCTAAGCACCGGAGAACCCGCAACATGGCCCGAGCGACACGCGAGGCTCGCGGACAGTTATCTTCGCCAAGGGTTTGTCGCGGACGCCCTGGTGTCCGCGAACCTCGCAGCCGAGAATGCGACCGACAACTCCCCGCGCGCCCAGGCTGCGAGAATCATCGAACTTGTCGGCTTGTTGCAGGAGGAAGACCGGGAGCTCGTCATTGACGGTGCCATGGTAAAAAATGACCCCCAATACGCCATTCTGGCCAGTTTGGTGCAAAATGGAGAAGAGGCCCAGGCCCTCGCGCAAATGGAGGCCGTTCCGGAGATGAAAAACCAAAGTGGCGCCCACTCCCTCCTTTACGGTTTTCTCCTCTACCGCGCCGACCGTTACAAGAGCGCCCAGAGAGCCCTTCTGCGAGCCAACGACGACGCCAGCATGATCCCCCATGCGCGGGCCATTTCTTACTATTTGGCCAAACAATCCTTCGAATCCGGGGATTTTGACCAGGCGGTCGAAGAAATGGCCAGATATCGCGAAACTGCATCACGAGACTTGTCTCCCTCGCCCCCCACGGAATAGAGTTCGCTATGCAATTGACCGTCGCCAGTCGCACGGACGTCGGCAGAGTCCGTACCAACAACGAGGACTCCTTTTTTGCCGACCCCGCTTTGGGCCTATTCGTCGTTTGCGATGGAATGGGTGGGCATTCTGCCGGTGAGGTTGCGTCGCAAATGGCGTGCAACATCATCAAACGCGAGCTCGAAGCAGCCAGCAAACAGAGAGAGAAGTACCTCCAAAGCGGAAAGCCTTCCGACATCAAGGGGCTACGCAAAGCCGTAGAGGCGGCCATCCACACCGCTTGCAAGGAAGTTTTCAAAAAAGCGAGCAAATCACCAGAGCATGCCGGCATGGGCACCACTGTGACCGTGGTTCTCATCGCCGGGCACGACAAGGGTATTCTCGGTCACGTCGGCGATTCTCGTCTGTATGTGGCCCGTGGTGGCGCGGTGCACCAGCTCTCCGAGGACCACACCTACGTCAATGAGCTTGTCAGACGCGGAGCCCTCACCAAAGAACAGGCCAAGAACCATCCGCAGGGCAACGTGTTGTCGCGCGCCCTCGGTGTACAACCGAACGTCCCCGTCGACACCATGGTGTTCGACATGGATCCCGGCGACACCTACCTGCTTTGCTCAGATGGTTTGTACAACTATTTCCCAAACACTCCGGAGTTGGCCGATGGCCTCGGCAACCCCGACCTCAACACGGGTCTCAACTTGCTCATCGACCGCGCCCTGGACCGGGGTGGGCACGACAACACGACGGGTATTACCTTCCGCGTCGGTGGCGAGCCGCCGCCGGAAGGGCACGCAACCGCGGCCGAGCAACGGATTGCCATCCTCAAGCGCATCCCGTTCTTCTCCCATCTCAGCTACAACGAGTTGGTCAAGGTCGTAGGCCTCACCCAACTCGCACGTGTCAAAGCCGGTGACGTCTTCATCACGGAAGGTGAGCCCGGCGACGAGCTGTATGTTGTCCTCGCCGGTGATGTGCAAGTCATCAAGGGCGAACAGGTCATCGTCAACCTCAATGCAGGTGCCCACATCGGTGAGATGGCCCTCATCGACAACGCACCGCGCTCCGCTTCGGTGCGCGCCCAGTCCGACGTCAATCTCCTAGTGATGCGCCGTGAGGAGTTTTTCAGCATCATACGTAGCGAACCGGTGATCGCCACGAAGCTCCTGTGGAGCTTCGTGCAGGTATTGAGCGGTAGACTGCGCGATACCAACGAAGCACTCGCACGCAAGGAGCTCGACGACGATGAACTCGAAGTCTTCATCGACGATGGTGAGGGCTAAGGCCAAAAGACCGGTCGGCTCGAGTCGTCTTTTCGTGTGGGATCGACGAGCGAATGGAGACCCAAATGAAATCGATATTAGGTTGGTTAGTCGTTTTAGGCCTCGTCGTTGGCGGCGCGGGTTTTGGTCTGTGGCAGTTCAATCAGACGACCCAAGAACAGGCATACCACCTCGAGCTCGCCCAGTTGAAACGCGGGTTCCTAAACAGCTTCGTCGGCTTGCGTATCCAATCCACTGACGAGTACCGCAAAGAGGTAGGCATCGCGCTCACCAAGTATTTCGGTGAACTCGACAAGCTTGCGAAAAAATACCCCGACTTCTACGACATCGAGCGCGAGCTCAAGCATGGTGAGGCGGAGCTCGCAGCCGGCCGCATGCCGGAGAGCCAGAAGCTCGGGCGCGAAGAGCGCATCGCCATCACCCTCGACTTGTTCAAGCGCATGCGCCAGGGGCAGTATCGCCCGCTCTACACCGGCAGCGACAAGACCTTCCGCTTCGATGTCTGGGACATCACCCCCGCCAAGGTCTCTGGCGAGATGAGGGTAAAAATGTCTTACGCCCACTGGGGAGCATTTGGCCCGGTGTCCTATCAAAGCATCATTGGCAACATGCCCATTGAGCAGGAGAAGGGCAAACCGGCTGAGGTCAAACAGTTTGTTGGCGACGGTCAGCCCCCGAGCCTGCAGATTGATCCTGAGCGCTGGGTCGCGGAGTTCCCTCCGGGAGTCGAGATCGGACACTACGACCTGCCGCAATTCCCCCGCGAAGCCACATCCGTTGAGCTGACCTTTGTGTTTGACATCCGCACCATCGGTGGCAGCTCGCAGACCGCCACCATCCTCTTTGATGATGTCCCCATCCCCGAGAGCTGGAAGGTCCCCGAAGGCCAAAAGTGGGAGGGCCAAGAGCGCCTCGCCAGCGACGACGAACTGCGCGCCGCCGGCGCGACCGTGCAAGACGTCCCCGGCACTACCCGCATTGACGCTGACGGCGCGGAGATCAACGTCACTCGCTGACACCCCACACTTCGGGATTCGCTCGCTCAATCCCCTGCCGAATTGGTGTCGGATGCTGGCTTCCGATTGGCCGCCGCAAACACACCGGCGGCCTGCATCTCATCGAGACGATCGATCACGCGATTGAGACGTTTGCGTAACCTGCCAATCTTGCGACTCACTCGATCGAGATCAGGTGCTGTCGCCAATCCCATGGCCGCGAGCACCCGACCTCCACGTTGGTCGAGAACGGTTCGCGCTTCTTGGAGCTTCTTGACGGCGTTACCCACAGCTTCGGCGCGCTGCTCCGAAGAGAGCAACTCATCCACAGCGCGGGTGCCAAGCTCGCGGGCGCGCTGGCGCAGCTTGCCAAAAGGGTTACGGGAAGACACTGCGCTCAGCCCTTCTTCTTGCCCTTCTTCTTGCCTTTGCCTGGTTTGGCGTTTGGCGACGCTGGCGCATCCTCGGACTCTGAAAGATTGAACACCGTGTACTTGGCTTTGTCGCCTTCGACCTTGAGCATAGCCGCCATGCCCACGGACAGTGAGCCATCATTCATCGGCCAGCGTACGCCATCGGCGGCACCTGGATTGAGGAACAACTGCGGATGCATCTCACCTTGCTTGAGGAGATTTTTGCCCGAGGCGTCGGTGGCGCGACCGCCAGCCTCATGAATATTGCCAAAGATGCCGAAGGGTATTTGGGCGCTGGTGATCAAATTCGAGAGGCCGGGGTCACCGACATTGGCACCCTCAGCGGTGCGGTCGATGGCCTGTGCGCCCTCTTGGCGTGGACCACCGTGGGAAACCAGGATCGTCGGTGAATCGCAGCTCTTCACCAGTTTCTCAAGCAGAGCCACGTCGGCCGAGAAGTATTGGCAGCCGTCGTCGTGGTGAATGTAGGACGGATTGTAATAACCAGGCATCGACACAATGTCGGCTACAGGCGTGTCAACTCGGCGGATGGTGTTGAGGTCGAAGACGTTGCCGTGCCGTGCGCGCAGGGCCACCATCGCCTTGCCGTACTCGGTTTTGCCTTCACGATTGCCGACAATGTTGAACACCGGCACACCCACCGCCGCCAGGATCCCCAACGACGCCTCGATCTGAGCTTGGTCCTCACCGGTGTCACCGGAGACGATGATCGCGTCAACCTTTTCGCGCTTAAAGACATCTGCCGCAACTTTGAGATTGACACGATTTTCTTCCGTGTCTTCCTTGATATCGGACACAGCACCAAGGGTCAGAGACTCGAGCTTGGGAGACTTGAGGGTCAATGTCGAGCCGTTCTGTTCCCACTCAGTCTCGCCCACTTTGATGCTCTCCGGCGTCCCCGCCCCGATAGGCCCCACGCACTGTGGATCAGAGCCGGCCGGAGCCTTGGTCGTCGGTTGATCAGGGGTCGGCGGCTCAACAATGTCTGCCGCCTCCTTCTGGCATCCCCATGCAAACAAAACCAACAAAACAGGTACGGCAAAACGCTTCATGACAGGGCTCCCTCAATGTTTGGACGGCCCATGCATCGCAAAAAACACAGATGCACTCAACCCATTTCGAGTCCTATGCCAAACGTGTACCTATTGCACACTTGCGACGTCTGTGCGGTGCTGGCACTGGCGTGAGCGTAACTCTCGGGTCTACGGCGTCAGCCAATCCTCGGTCTACGGTTCCGGTGCCGTCCTCGCGCGTTTCTCTTCGAGCTCAGCAAGGGCCTCCTCGGCACTGGCCTGCACCGCAGGGATCGGGTGTCCACTTGCGAGTGTCACAAGGTACCCCTCGGCGGTGCGCCCGCCGATCTGCGCAAGAGCATAGACGATCTGAATGACCAAGTGAGGATCCTTCTGCCGAGTGAGCTCAATCAATGGTTCCACGGCCTGCTCATCGCCAATCGCCACCAGTGCGCCAACTGTGCGCAACACCAGTTCCTCATGCGGCTCGGTCGTCAGACGCGCGCACAAGCCCCCCACTGCTTCCCGGCTTCTGCGCTCGCCGAGGCGTTGAATGACAAAATCGCGCACACGCGCATCGGGATGATTGAGAGAAGACACCAAACGCTCATCAGCAGAGGTGTCAAGCCACCGCTCTTGCTCGATGACGCCCCAGGCATCTTCAAACCCAGTCATCACTGAAGCAACGACATCCTCAAGGGGCAATCCACGCCCCACCGTACGATAAAGCGTCGGCCCGACGGTCGGTTGGAGCCTGATCTCCACTGGCCGCCCCTCATCCCCGTCCGGCGTATTGCGGCCAACAACATTCGCGGTCAAATGCAGGACGTATTCAGCATCCCGATTGCCAGAGACAAACCTCGCCGTGTCCGATTCGTCGATGTGGACCTCAACCGCCCTACGGATCGCATCGCGCTGCTCGACGGCTTCATCGAGGTCGCGGGGCAAATTGAGGATGACACGGCTGATCGTGACCCGAGTAGGCCGCGAGCCACAGCTAGACTGACAACCGGAAAAACACAAGATGGCAGCAAAGGCGCTACATGCCAACCAACAGGCGCGCCCCAAACGCCGGTGCCAACCCAGCGTCGATAATTCTCTTCCGCGCCGTTTCGTTGTCATAGGCAAGACGGTGAAACTTGAAAACCCTCGTGACACTATCAAAGACGCCACAACTCGCTCGCGGGTCGCGATCACGCGGCTGCCCGGCACTGCCCACAGTGATAATGTACTTCGCGCTCGGGTCACAGTGTATCTCCGAAAGCAAAAGTGGTGTGACCCGATCACGCTGGAGCTTGAACGATATCGTCAAATGCGAATGTCCAATGAAAGTGACGGGGGCAAACTCATCGTAGTAGGGAAGGAGGTCGATCAACTGCTCAGGAGCGAAGATATAGTCGAATTCTTCGGGGACCAAGGGTGAACCATGGCTGAAATCTATGTACTCGCAGCGGACCTTGTAGGACAGACCTCTGAGCCACGCGAGATTCTCTTCAGACAATTGACTCGCGCACCAGTCGAGTGCCTGACGAGCGGCATCGTAGTAGTCTGAGTAGTCCATACGCGCACAGACGGCAGCATCGTGATTGCCGAGTACGGACTGCGACGCCAACGCTCGAATGGCGTTGCATGCCTCGTTTGGGTTGGCCCCATATCCAACAGCATCACCCAGAAAGATGATCTCGTCGAGCTCGAGGGACTTCAGATGAGGGACGATGACGGCAAGAGCTTGCTCGTTGCCGTGAGCGTCAGAAAATATTCCATACCGCATTTTTTGCCCGGGCTATCCCTCCCCAACATATGCCACGATCTCATCGGTACCCGTGAGGCTGATGAACTCCACTCCCATCACGCCTCCGCGCCCACGAAAACCTTCTGATCGCCATACCACACGCGCCTCTGCGCTGACCTCGTTCCCCTTGCAGTGCAGGCGGAAACGCATGGTCACCGTTGTGCCGACCAATGGCGGCGACGCCGTCAAAAGACGCGCGCCGTCCAGACTGATGTCGGCCAGAGAGGCGTACCTCTCCACTTTTCCATCGACGATCCAACACCGAACGGGGACCACCTTGCGCCGACTGGCCCGTTGTTCGGGTCGGCCAGCGGCGGGTCCTTGTGCGCCTGTGTTCCCCATTGTTGGCATGATTGTTGACCCCCTTGGGGTGTGTCAAGTGGCCATTTGCCATGTTTACAGAGCAACCTCTATGGTGGCGCCATCGGACAACCTCGTGCCATACTCTCGCCAATGCCCTTCAAACCCCTCCTTGGCTTGCTCGTTGGTACCGTCGCCGGATGCGGCAACCCGAGCCTGGTGAGAATTCTCGTTCAAATGGACACTGTTGGACACATCGAGGTCCTGGATGTGTCCACCAACATAGATGACTTCACCGAAGTCCGAGGCGCTGTGGCGCAGTTGTGGAGCGATGTCGAGATTGAAATCGACGCCACCATTACAGCCGTTGATCGCGGTGGCTCACGAGAGTCCTTCGTTTCCCACCCCCGCGCAGTGAGCGCGAACTGGGTTGTTGATGGCGACGTGGCAATCGCCACCGACTTCGAATCCCTAAGCATGCTGACCGCCTATGCTCACTTGGAAGCCGCCGCAATGTTCTTCAATGCCCTCCATGTCGCGACCACAAGTGAGCCAACGCCTGTTTACTTCCACCCCACCCTCGCCGTCGCAGTACCCGACAGCTACCCAACCTCAGACAATGCCACCTACTTCCCAGAAGCCGATGGTTTCATCATCCTGCCGATGCTCACCTATCGGGAAGTGCCGTTTGCGATGAATCGGGGCGTCTTGGCGCACGAGATGGCCCATCGCATATTCTACTACGAGTTCTTCGCCGGTGAATTGTTTGCAACCCTCGAACAACATCGCATGACTCCGGGCTCCAAGAGCAATTGGCAACGCATCCGCGCTACGGATGAGGGCGTCGCGGATTTTTTTGGTGCGGCGATCGCCCACGACCCACAATTTCTCTCGCCGAGCGTACCCGACGATGTAGCCAATGCTCGCCGCCTCGATCGGACGCGAATTCTCGACCCGGCGTGGGTGGCAGGCGACGAGCCCACCGCCAACGGCGAATACCTGCCCTATCTTCCTGGGGCGGTGGTCGCCGCAGCCCTTTGGCAGATCGCGCAACTCACCGATGTGGAAACCGTCTCGCTGGCTCTCATCGCAGCACAGCGCGATCTCGCCGCGCAGATCCGCGACACCTTCACCTATCGCTTCGGCGAGCTAGAGGCTGCTGTCGTCGAGAATCTTCCAGCCAACCACAGGACGGCCGCCTGTACGGTCCTCAGCCAGAGCCACACTGCCGCGTGGGCCTACCTCGCGAGCTCCTGCCCGTAGTCAGGAGTAACGCCAGGCGGTACGGCTAGAGAACGATGGCAATATCCAAAGATGGATAGAGAGCGTGCAGCAAACCGCCGGAGGGCATCCGCACCAACCCCCCTGCCAGTTGCGGCGCAATGCGAACGGAGCGGAGCTCAAACTGCAGGCCGACAACCCACCCAGCGCCCCATTGATTGATTTCTTTGTCGATCACCTGGTCATCGAGACCAGGAGTCGCGAACCGCTCCTCGCCAAAAATGAGGTAGTGATTGTACCGGCCGGCCAGAAACAAGACGCCACGGCGCCACAGATGGCGACTTAAAATCAGCGGCACGTCGCCCACCATCCCAGCGTATTCGCGCGAGAAGCACCCGCCGGCTACGCAACCGAGACGATCCCGAGAGCGATAGAAACCATCTATCCCCAAACCCACCGCGATTCCCAAGCCCAGAGTCTTCTCGCGGACAACCTGGTACATGAGTTCTACCCGACCGCCGAGGGAGAATGGTCGCAGCCGCAAGCCGACATCAAAATCCCGCGCCACACCATAATGAGCAGCGATCTCAGTCAACCACACGGGACTGGGGGACTTCTTCGTTTCCCCAGTAGGCTCTGCAAAGGCAAAGTCATCGGCATGATTGCGGGTCACCCCTTGCACGATACCGATTCGGAACTGGCCTGGCATCAGTGTCTCCGGCCGCACACTCTGACTACCGGCGACACAACCCACAAAGAGCGCGCTGACCGCACAGAGCAGAAAGAGCCGTTTCGTCATGGCTGTCTCCGACGACGACGACCCATCCACGTAACGGCAACAGCCCCCACTGCAACCGGGATCGACCAAGTCGGCAAGGCAGCCTCTGCAGGCTGCCCTCCAGCCACCGCACGAATGCGAAATCGTTGATCAGAGGGTTCACCGCCAACCCCAGAAAAATGCACGTCAGCAAGTTGAGACGGGAGCAGTCGAGTGCGCAAACGCGTGACAAACCAGTCGCGGGAAACGGAGGTATTTCTGTGAAGCACCTCGCGAACGATCGTTTCATCGACAAAATCCGCATATTCCACCAAAAAAGTGGGTCCATTCGCCGCCTCGAGATTCTCATCCAACCTCCTGGCGTACCACTCATCCATGTCTTCGTCTTCACCGAGCCAGCTCTTAATCTCGACCTCAGCGACACCAAAATCTGTTGGCTCCATCCGTTCCGTGGCAAAAACGTAGACCTCAACATCAATGGGTGTTGTGGTGCTCACCCTGGTCATCGCCAACGGCAGGATCGGCAGATTGCCGCCTATCTTGACACCGATGGGGCCGAGCAACTCGGCAGAAGGAGTTTCCCCGGTCGCCTCGACAACGTTGTCAAGGCGCGCGACGACGTAGAAGGCCCCCAGAGCAACGTATTCGCCTATGGTCGCGGCTGCGGGATCTGGGACCACGTAGCCATGATTCAACAACCAAGCGGGCATCGCGGCAGCAGCGCTACCACCGACAACGTCAATGCTGGTTGTCCCTGCCACCAAACCGTCGACTTGCAAGGATAGCACTGGCGTTTCGAAGGACCGCGCCGCCTCAGTGCAACCGAGATCTTGGCGTCTCTGACTCAAGCGAACCTGACTGGGAGCGGTCTCAGCATGCAGTTGTTCAAACAGTGCAATGGGTGCCACCCACGCATCCAAAGCTGGCCCGAGACCGCCGGTCGGAATCACCCATGCCACGTGACTTGCATCCCCACGAAATCCCGTATGAAGAACCAGAGTTGTCAGATTGCCCTCGAGCACCAGTGCCGCTCGTACCACCGTCGACCGAGCGCTGGTCGCCCCACTGTTGGTCAGAAACCCTCCGCCAGCCAAAGCGCGAATGGGCATGCATGCCAACAGACATGCGAGCGGAATCTTCATCAACATAACGTCCCCACAAGATGAACCATGCTCGACATCAGTAGCACGGCCGGGGCTCAGGACAAAGGGCGCGCGGGGTTCGAATCGCCAGGGTTGACGACAAAAAAAAACGACCCGTGAGGATCGTTTGCGTCGTTTGGCTGA
>Ga0156400_1022_pt2 | contig 17219 bp, 11 predicted proteins | sample RifOxyA3_FD_108044 | JGI IMG/M metagenome (GOLD analysis project Ga0156400, IMG submission 108044) | Deltaproteobacteria bacterium RIFOXYA12_FULL_58_15
AAACCGGCATAGAGTTCACCTTTGGCTCGCGCCACATTTTCGATACTACCGAGACCTTCAAGGTGAGCAGGTCCCACATTGGTGATGAGACCCACATTGGGCTCGGCAATCTCGGTCAGTCGAGCAATCTCCCCAGGAGCGTTCATGCCCATCTCGAGCACCGCCGCCCAAGCCCTCTGAGGCCAGGAGAATACGGTCAGGGGCAAGCCGATCAGGTTGTTGAAGTTCCCAGCTGTCTTGTGCACTTCGCCATGGGCCCCAAGCGCCGCAGCCAATAGCTCCTTGGTCGTTGTCTTACCGTTGGAGCCCGTGACAGCAGCGACCTGACCCCGAAGGCGGCGCACGTATTGGGCGATAGCTCCAAGAGCATCGAGAGTGTCGTCCACAACCAACAACGGTACCGGCGAGTCGACAAGTGCCGCAAAACCGCTGCGATCCACGACCGCCGCAACGGCACCGGCTTTGACGGCCGTCGCAACATAGTTGTGACCATCAAATCGGTCGCCGCGCAAAGCCACGAAGAGGCTGTTGGGCGGCAGAGACCGAGTGTCGGTCCCCACCGCCGTTACCTCAAACAGCACCCCTCCGTGAACTTCAGCCTCGGCGGCTCGCGCAAGCTCGCCGAGTTTCCAATTGCTCATGGCACACCCCTCAACCAGCTCTCACCGCTTGGTTCGTCCCTTGAGTCGCCGCGGTAACGAACGCGCTGGGGGCCATATCGATCCAGCGGTTGGATGTAGAAACAGCATCAGCGCCAACTCACCGTCATCGGCGCTGCCACCGCTTTTGCCACCACACTCCGCTGGCACCACATACCATCTGTCTCTCATCTGCCCCTCCGACCCGGAGCCTTCACCCCGGGTTGAAACCCGCCGCTGCCAACGCAGTGCGGGCGTGCGCACGATCATCAAAGGGCCGGCTCTGGCTCCCCACGATCTGATAAGTCTCGTGTCCCTTGCCGGCGATCACCACCACATCGTTCGCCCTCGCCTGACTCACTGCGACAGCTATCGCCACAGCGCGGTCCACTTCGACGTGGTGCGGACTTCCTGCGAGCCCTGGTTCAATATCTGCAATGATGGCTCGGGGATCTTCACTGCGCGGGTTATCGGTGGTCAAAACCGCCCAATCGGCACGCTCGGCGACCACCCTGCCCATGCTCGGCCGTTTGCCCGGATCACGATCGCCACCACAACCAAACACGCAAATCAATCTGCCGTCAGTTATTTCGCGAACCGCGTCGAGCACCTTGATCAACGCGTCTGGCGTATGAGCGTAGTCGACGAGCACCAGGGGGCCACCAGCGGCGAGAACCGGTTCGAGCCGCCCGGGAACCTGTCCAACCTCAGCGAGACCCTTTGCCACCGCGGCCGACTCCACCTCGAGGGCCACGGCGACAGCCACCGCTGCGAGCACGTTCTGCACGTTGAATCGCCCCAGAAGAGGCGAGCTGATCTCGAGTTCCCCTATTGGAGTCTGCAAACGAGCACGGAAGCCACTTCGATCTAGGTGCAATGTTCGCGGCCAAACCGCGGCAATTTCAATTACCGGCTCTTCCAATGAGAAACCGATAACTCGCGCAGCCGGCAAGGTGCCTACGAGCGATGCCACCCTGGCATCGTCCAGATTCAGGACCGCGCTCCCACCCGTGGTGAGCCGCTCACGAAACAGCCTGGCTTTGGCTGCAAAGTAGGAGTCTGCGTCGCCGTGATAGTCCAAATGGTCGTGAGTCAGATTGGTGAACACCGCGACATTGAAATCCACGCCTGCCGCACGTTCCTGTGCCAACGCGTGTGAGCTGACTTCCATCGCCACCGCCTGCACACCGCAGTTCACCATCTCAGCAAGCATCGCCACCAGATCGACGGATTCGGGAGTCGTCAGCCCGACGACTTGTTCATGGCCCGCGAATCGAGTGCCAAGGGTGCCGATGACCCCCACCTTTTTACCCGCCGCACGGAGAATTGCCTCGAGTAGATGGACTATCGTGGTCTTGCCGTTGGTGCCGGTGATGCCGACCATCGACATGCGAGCAGCGGGATCGCCGAAGAACGCTTGCGCCGCGCGTGCCAAAGCCAGCCTGGTATTGGGTGTCAGCACCAAAGTGGCGTCACCCACTTCGACGTCCTTCTCACACAACACCGCGACCGCACCGCCATCAATCGCCTTCGCCACATGATCGTGACCGTCAAAACGAGCCCCCACCAACGCCGCGAACAATGCACCAGGCCGTACGCGCCGCGAATCGTAGATAAGGCCGGTGACGTCGACATCGGCGCCAGTGATGTAGGCCTGTTGCCCAGCAAAGAGATCGCTAACCTTCACAACCTTGTCCTCATCCACCGTTCCCCATGACCAAAGTGATGCGTCGGACCCCATCGCGCGGCGTTCCAGGCAACGGCTTCTGCGCCACGACGCGTCCACTTCCCTGCATCTCGAGATCGAAACCAACGCCCGCTTCAACGAAACGCGCCAAGGCAGCGCGAGCCGTCAATCCGACAAAAGACGGAATGCCATTCTTTGTTGGCACCGAGGGAGGCTCAACAATCGTATCCAACTCCTCCAACATTGCGACGGGCTTTGCCGTGGCAGTCATTAAGCTCTGAGTCGGTACCACGCCGAGATATCGCATGGTCGCCTCACCAATCTCGGCAAAAACCGGTGCCGCGACGGCACCGCCGGAGTGCACGTCCTGGGGTTCATCAACGGCCACGACGATGACAACCGCAGGATCGTTGGCCGGCAGGAATCCGGCAAAGACCGCAACGAAACGGTCGGCGCTATACCCACCGGTAACCGCATCGACTTTATTGGCAGTGCCCGTCTTGCCGGCGACTCGGTAGCCAGGCACTGATGCGCGCCAGCCCGTTCCCTCACTGCTCACAACGCGCTCCATCATCGGTATGACCTTTGCAACTGTCGATGCGGACAACACGCGGTTGCTACGCGCGCGAGCACCATCACTGAGCAACGACGGTGCGATGTACACACCGCCATTCGCTAATACGCGATATGCAGCCGCCAACTGCAGGGCGTTGACCGCGACGCCATGACCAAAGGAGATTGTCGCAATCCCCACCTGGGACCATGAGGCCGCAGGCCGCAGCATACCGGCGGTCTCTCCTGGCAACTCGATACCCGTCCGTCGTCCGAACCCATACGCATTCAGAGCGGCGTACAATTTCTGACTTCCCAGCGCCTCCCCGATTTTTGCCGCACCGGGATTGGATGAAAAGGCGATGATGTCGCCCAAACTGAGCCAACCATGGGCCTTCGAATCGCGGATGATGTGATTGCCGATGGTGTAGGCACCGTTCTCACAGAAGATCTTCTCAGTTGGCTCGACTGCATCTGCCTCGAGGGCCGCAGCCATGACCAAAGGCTTGACCGTACTACCCGGCTCGAACATGTCAGTCACAGTCCGGTTACGCAGTACATCAGCCGATGCAGACCCTGGCTCATTTGGATTGAACACGGGTTCCACGGCCATAGCCAGAACATCCGGATTGCGCGCATCTAGGATGATTGCCGTCGCGGCACGGGCCCGTGTTTCCTCAACGACCCGCGCCAGAGCCCTTTGCGCCGCATGTTGCAAACGCAGATCGATCGTCAAATTGACGTCGCCGCCGCGTGCCTCATCGGTATCGATGCCAGATGGCAGAATCGCGTTCCCCAGAGCGTCCCGCATGGCTTCGATAACTTGCGGCTCACCGGCCAAAGTCGAATCGAGCTCACGCTCGACGCCCTCCAACCCGTTGGCGTCAATGCCGCAAAAGCCGAGTAGGTGAGCTGCCAGCTCGCGGTTAGGATAAAAACGGCGCGGCTCGTAGGTCACTGACACGCCCTGAAGATTCAGAGCTTCCACTCGCTCGCGCTCCTTCGGATTTACCTGCCGTTTGAGCCACACGAACACTCGGTCGCTCGCCAACCTGCGGTAGACAGTGTGAAGATCGAGATCGAGCGCTTTCGCGATCTGCCGCGCAGCCTCTCGCGGGTCGTTAAACTTCCGCGGGTTCGCATAAACCGACGGCACATTGATCGAGCGCGCCAGTTGTTCACCGTTTCTGTCGTATATGTTCCCGCGCTCCGCTGGGATTTGCAGATCTTTGAGATACTCGTCACGAGATAGGCGCGATAACTCATCATGACGTGTCGTCTGCAGGAACCAGACGCGCACGCCAACTCCGACAAGGCCCATGAAGAACAGTGACGATACCAATCGCACCCGCAGTGCGAATGGTTTGTTCTCGCGTTGACTCACCGCAGACTCCCCACCACTTGTTCCGGCGCAGGTGCCACCAACCCCAGCTTGCGCGCCACCCTCATCATCCGCTCCGGCGAGCGTTCTGCCGCAAGCTCCACCTCAAGCTGCTCCTCTGTCGCCTGCAGATTCTGTAGTCGCGTCCGTTCTTCACTGAGCTTGTAACCCATGGCGAGGACGCCGTGGTGTACCCACACTTTGAACAATGAAGCCGCCACAGGCGAGCCGAGAACCAAGATGACAAGGATAAGCTGCACGATCCGCCTCATCTTGTGCGCTCCAATCGTCGCGCCGCGCGGAGTCGAGCGCTCGCTGCCCTGGGATTGCGCGCGATCTCATCACTGCCTGGCCGTACCACCCGCCGCGTCAGAATCTCAAGAGACGGGCGGTTGTTACACACGCAGCCACCGATAACCGGCGGACAAATACACCCCTGTGCGGCATCTCGCAGCGCTCTCTTCACTGACCGATCCTCGAGCGAATGAAAGCTGATGAACACGGCAATACCGCCATCGGCAAGAACTTTGGGGATGGCCAACAAGAGTCGCTCGAGCTCACCGACCTCATCGTTGACGAGCATGCGGATCGCCTGAAAGGTACGAGTCGCGGGGTCGAGCCCGTCCCGAGCTGCGGGAACGTTGCGGCGGACAATCGCGGCGAGCTCCTCGGTGGTAGTCGGTCGCTCAGCCTTGATGGCACGCGCGACACGACGAGCATGCCGCTCTTCACCAAGCTCCTTGATGGCTGTGGCCAAGGTCGCAGCATCGACACTCGCAACCACCTCGCGTGCGGATTGCCCAGATGTCCGGTCCATCCGCATGTCGAGGTCGCCACTGAACCTAAATGAGAACCCTCGGGAAGCCGTATCGATTTGATGAGATGACACGCCAAGATCCGCAACGAGAGCGCCCACTCGCCCAACGTTCACGCCCAAGACCGTCTCCAATTGCGAGAACCGTGCGTGATACACCTGGGCGCGCTCGCCAAATCGTGACAACCGCTCCCGAGCCACTCGCACCGCTTCTGAATCGCGATCCAGTGCCAACAACTGCGAATCCGGCAGCGCATTCAACAGCGCCGTCGCATGCCCCGCACCGCCGACGGTGCAGTCAACAATCAGCTCAGGCTGATGTGCCGCGATCCAATCGACCACCTCATGCAGCATGACTGACTCGTGGGCGAAAGAGTTTCCCATGTCTATCCATTGAGCTGAGCTCACAGTCCCAGCTCCGTCAGTGCCCGCGCGACAGCGTCCCGACTCTGACGCGACACCATCGCCTGTTGAGTCCAATAGTCCTTCGACCAAATCTCAATGAAGGTCACCATCCCGGCCCACACAACATCGCGGCTCAGGCCGGCGTACTCACGCAACATCGGCGGAATCAACAACCGTCCGTGTTTGTCTATGGTGCAGTCTGTGGCACCCGCCACATAAATACGTTTGAGGGTGACCACCGCCGGATCAAATTGTGAGAGGGCCGCAAGCCGAGTCTCAAAGGCATCCCACTCAGACACGGGATAGGCCACCAGGCATTTGTCGATCCCAGTTGTGACGATAAGCCGAGTGTCTCCATCGTCGGAGCTCTGTTCGAGTGTCTCGCGAAAGCGGACAGGAAGGCTCGTACGGCCTTTCGCATCGATCGTGTGCTCGTAAAGGCCGCGAAACATCGACGTCACACCTTTGTTGATCCCAATCGATCTCAATCGATCCATTTTGATCCAAATTGATCCGATAATTCCCACCGGCGACTTTAGTCGTTCTCTTGTTGCAGTCAAGTACTTTTAGGATATTCCTCAAAAATTACATGAAGATGAGTAGGGTATGGGCCTACTTTTGGTGCTGTTATCCCACACCTCATATTGCCATAGGTTACATGTTATTATGGTCATGATGTAATGTGAATTATCAACTCACATAAGTAATTACGCGTAAAACTTGACATCTTTCTGTGTGCGTTCATCGATCTCAGACCACCGGTGGGATGGGACCCACAAAGCGCAAGATCCGCTGGGTGCCGAAAATTAAGTGCGCACCCGATTGAAGGGCAACCACGGCGTGGGTAATGCCGATAACCGAAAAGTCTGTGTTTTTTTGGTTGCTGATTGGCAACCCACCAGTTAATGACCCACTGGCGGCGATGAAAGCCGCCTCGTTCTGGAGGTCTTCATGGCAAAGGGATGTTGGCTGATTATTGGCGCAACGCTACTGTCGTCCTGCGCGTCAGATGAGGGCCTGAACCGCAATGCCCCGCGTGCAGACATCAAGGTGTATACCGAAGGTCAGGCCTACCTCGATTTCTCCAGCGAAGCCTTGCGAATCAACCTCGGCGAGGTTCCGGTGTTCGCCACCAAGTGGGCACTCTTCCAAGTTGAGAATCCGACCGGCGTCGATTTGGAGATCACCTCTATTGACTACAACGAGGAAGAAACCGTCGGGCAAAGATGGGGACAGCCTGTGTGGGCGGACCTCGCAAAGATCGCCAAGGAAGACCGCGCTCGCCCACTGGAAGAAGACGGCCCCGGCGTTCCGTTCGCCATCCCCGTGTACGAAACCTATCTCATTGGCTTCCCCTACTCCCCCCTGGAGGAGGGCACCCACCAGGCGAAAGCCATCATCTATTCCAATGCCACCAACGGCAGCACGATCGAGATCACTATCGAAGCGCAAGCCACCTTTACCGGGGTACCTGATATCCAGGTACAGTATGGCGCCTATGTGGGGCCGAACCCCGAGGACTGCGTCGACACCAACGGCGATTTCATCGTCGACACCTGCCGGATCCCCGAGGAGCACGCCCTCGACTTCGGCAACATCGGGCGGATGCGCAAGGGCACACAACACCTTTATATACGCAACACTGCGGAGTGCGAACCTTACCTCGGCGTTGACGCTTGCACGATCTGCTCGTTGACCGTCGACAAGAACCCCGACCTGAAGAACATAGGTTTCGGCTTCATGCCCGGTACTAACTTGGGAACTGAAAATGACGTGCCTGTGGACAGCGGTGGCCGACAACTCTGCTTCGACGCATATGATGAGGAAGGTACCCCCGTCGGTGAGAAAATTCCCTGCTTCTCGTTCCTCGGCTCGATGGCAACGCCCTTCCCCATCGCCCAACGCAACATGAACCCTCCGTGTGCGGAACCTGGTGAAGTCAAGCTGCGCATGAACTTCGACGCCCCCAATGAGCTTGCTGAGTTCAAGACGGTGGTCATTATAGAGAGCAACGATCCCGACGAGCCGGTCATCGAGATCCCCGTCAGAGCCCGTGCGAGCGACGCCCCCATTGCCATCGCCAAGTTCCGCGAGCGGGATCCCACAAACCCCAGCGCTCCGTGGACCAATCCCAATGACATTCAGCCTCTGGCACGCGTCTATTTCGACGGTCGGGATTCCTATGATTCCATCGATCCGACTGACCCAAGTCGAATCACCACCTACCGCTGGGAAGTGATTCGTCATCCGAGTGGCCTCGACGTCAACGACTTCCAGATGCAATCACAGAACGGCCCGCTGTTCTCGTTTTGGCTGCCGTTTGCTGGCGAATACACGGTGCAGCTCAAGGTCACCAATCGCGACGGCATGCAAAGCGGCGACACCGAGGAATCAAAGGTGGAGTTCGACGTGATTCCCGGTAGCCGCATGCACATACAGCTCAGCTGGGACGACTCGACCAACGACCAGGACCTGCATCTCATGTACCTGCCGGAGACCGAGAATCTCTGCTACACACCCTGGGATTGCTACTTTAGCAACAAGACGCCACAGTGGTTCGACAACGCGGCAGTCGCAGATGGATCCAATCCTCGCCTCGACATCGACGACACCCATGGCCTGGGACCCGAGAACATCAACATCGACGCTCCAGAACCTGGCACCTACCGCATCGCCATTCATTACTGGGCCGACTACGATGACCACTCCCCGACCCGCAACACAGTGCGGGTGTACCTCAATGGATTGCAGGTCGGCGAATATCGTCGTACCCACGCCGAGGAAACGGAATGGTTGGTGGGAGACATCACCTGGCTGCCAGGTAACACCGGCTTTGTCACCCCCTACCCCAGCGACGCTGCAGGGCAGATCGGAACGGTCACGCCGTTCTTGCGTAGCGACTGCAGCGGCGGTTTCTAACCCGGGGCTAACAACTACCCGCGAATGAGGGCAATCAGGGGCTCGGTGATGATCGGCCCCCGCCATCCCTGGAGCTCGGGGACCTCGCGCACCTGCTCCGCCTCAGCGGGTCCTAGACGGGCGAGGTCTTCGAGCACGGCATTGCCAAGCATGACCTCCGGTTCGAGACCAATCTTCGCTGCTTCGACCTTGCGCACGTTCCGCAGCGCTTCATAACGATCTCGCGCTGCCGGATCGAGAAATCGACCGCTGCGACGACGGTGTGAGCTCGCCGGTGGGCACTCCTTGACCGGAGTGGCCTTGCGTACAGCATTGACGATCTCTTGGCCAAAAAGATCGATACCCCCGCGGCGCAATCCGGGCCGTGACGCAAATGTCTGCAGCGACTTTGGCGGATCCATGGCGATCTCAACCAGCAGGCTGTCGCCAAAGACCTTGAAAGGAGGGCGATCCAAACGGGCGGCGATCTTGTGGCGAGCGGCATGCAAGGCACGGATTCGTCCCAAGACCACCGGCGACAGATTCCGAATACCGCGAATGCGCCAGAAACCATCCGCACTCGCACCATTCGAACGCTCTGAGATGCGCTGGGCTATGGCCGGCAAGCGTTCGAAATCCTCCTCCGCCCACGCCAACCGCTTGGCCGCACGCAATTCGTCGCTCATCATCTCGACCAAACGCTCCAAGTAGTGCGTGTCACACCGCGCGTAGGAAATCTGCTCAGGGCTAAGAGGCCGCCGCGTCCAATCTGAACGCTGCAATCGTTTGTTGGCCTCATGACCGAATCGCTCACGCAGAATCGTTGCCAGACCAAAGTTCGTGTTACCGAGCAAACGACTCGCCACCATCGTGTCCCACAGCCCCTGCAGCTTGAAGCCAAAATCCCGGCCCAAGCAGATCAGATCGTAGCAGGCGTCATGAAAAATCTTGATGTGCTTGGGATCGGCAAAAAGAGGGCCGAGGAGCTCCAAGCTCGGCAGGGCGAGGACATCAATAATGGCGTCTTCCCCCCCAACACTCATCTGCAAGAGGCACACCTTCTCCGGATAGTGATGGAAGGAATCACTTTCTGTATCGACAGCAATGAAGCGAGAGCGACTGCAGTGCTTTACCCACGCCGCCAGCTCCGTCTCAGTATCGATGTACCGCGGTGCTGCAAGATCACACACCGTGCCGACAATAGGCCAACGCCGGGCAACACTCCAGAGCTTTTGGAACAGAAACAAACATCTGTAGCATTTTCCGAAAATGGGTCGAGTCGAGAAAATGCGACAGCCCATGCAATGTGGTGCACCTCTGGTTATACTCCTTGGATGAGACGAGTCGCACCTACTCTCCTTCTGGTGTGGTTTCTTGCCTGCGACAGTGGCGGAGCGGGTTGCACAGACTGCACTGGAACACCGGTCACCCCATACCCCGACCCACCACCTGCGGGGGGGGAGCTGCAAAGTCATGCAGTGCGGGCTCGTTTGACACAGAACCTCCTCGAGTTCTTGCGCACCCACCTCCCGAGCTTGGTTGGTTCGTTCTTCACCGTAGAGAACGGTCAAGCCATCTATTATCTCGATGAGACCCTGTTCAATCCCTCGAGCGACCCCTTCTTCTTGCGAGACGCCTGCATCGGCCCACCCGTCGAGCCTTGTGCAAACCGCGACAATCCAGCAGCCGAAATCGGTGCGACCTATCCGTCGAAGATCTCCCTCGACCTCGATGACCTCGCCCGTGCCATCGAGCTCGACTGGCTCGAGCCCAATAGCGACGGTGATCCCGGCATTAGACTATCGATCAAGAACTTCGAGCTGTTTGTAGACCTCGCCCTGGTCATCAACATCCCCGACTTCACCGGTGTAGCTGCTTGCCACGTTCAGAGTGAGAGCGGCATGGCAGCGGTCGAAGTTCAAGAGCTGTCCTTTGACCTGCGGCTCGGCATTGATGAGAGCGGAGCGCGGCCCACCATCCAGAGCAGTGTCGAGGAATCTGTCGTCTATATTGGCGACGCAGCGGACGACTCGATTCTGCACCTGCAGGTTTCGCCGTGCATGTCCGGCTCAGATCCCGTCTGCGACGATCCGCGTTGTTACGGTGCCTGGGGTCCCTTCGAAGCACCTGACTGCATAGGCGTATGCGGCCTACTCGACCTGTTCTCGCAGCTCGGCGGTTTCCTCACCCAGGTGCTGCGACCTATGCTCGATACGCTCGGGCCGTCTCTTGCCGACGCCGTGTCCCAGGCTCTGACGGGAGCCCTCGAGCAAGTGCCGCTCGAAATCGAAACGAGTTTCAATGTCGCCGACCTGGGCGGCGAAATCCTCTCTGAAGTGCAACCGATTCACCTCAAGATCGGCGCGTCCAAAGACCTCGACATTCGGGGCACCGGTCCCGGATTCGGTCTCGACCTCGGTCTCGACGGCGGTGCCACAGTTCCCAATGTTGCTGCCTGCGCACTGGATGCCGCGCCTCCACCGCTCGAGGATCTCGGCGGCGATCCACCCGACTATTCGGGTTTCGTCGAAGTCTACGACGACACTGAGGGGACATCACACTTCGAGGCCTACCACCTCGCCGCTGCGGTATCTGAGGCCATGGTGGCACAAGTGTTCTGGAGCGCATTTCAGAGCGGTATTCTCTGTGTCACCGTCGACTCCTTTGACATCCTGGCCCTCACAAATGGTGAGTTCGCGCTGGCCGGTGCCACACTGATGGACTTCGACGCCCGTTTGGTGGGCCTCACCGAGCCCGCCACGCCCCTGATCTTCGGTTTGCAAGCCACCACCGGGCCATCCATCCGTCTCGGTGCCGGACGGATGGTGGGCACCGAGATCCAAGACCCTCTGGTGGAGATCATCCTGGATGACGTCGCGCTCAATATCTACATGTTCATTGACGACCAGTTCATGCGAATCACTGGTATCATGACTGACTTGGTCATTCGCATGGGTGTGGAGCGTACTCCCGAGCACGCGCTGCAGGTCGTCCTCGACGAGGTCTCGCTGGTTGACACACGGCAACTCTACAACGAGCTCGCCCCTGCGGCCGATCTATCTGGGCTGCTTGAGCTCATCATCGACATCGTCACCAACCAATTTCTGGCTGACAGCCTGCGCTTCGAGATCAACCTCACCAACGTCCTCAGTGACGCTCTGGGAACGCCACTCTACATGCGCCTCAACGCCCTGCGCCGCGACCTCGGTCCCACAGACGCCGCCTACCTGTCGGTGTTTGCGACTCTCTGTGACGAAGATCAGGTGGCGAACGCAGACAACCTCTCGTGTTACCTCCCCGGCGGTGTCGACGGTCGAAGCCTCATCTCTACTTCAGTGCGTCTTGCCGATTCGAGCTCGATGTACCAGGATGTGCCAGACCCAGCTCAGTTCCCACCAGAGCGTTGGTTGGCAGCACCAAGTGGCCGCACCCTATTGGCGGTCGAGTCCGGTCCCCAGGCACCAAATGCATATCTCTATCAATACCGCATCGACGGCAGCGCTTGGAGCCGTTTCCGCGGCGCACCGAACGGCCGCCTCGAAGTATCCAGTCCTAGATTACGAATGCTCGGTCAGCACCACATCGAAGTCCGTGCCCGCCACGTGCGCGACTACACGCAGTTGAGCGCGCCCCAGAGCGTTTACGCCTTGGTGGATCCCGAGCGTCCCACGGTCACCCTTCACCGCAGCAACAACGAGGTGGCAGTCGATGTTCTCGAGCACGGCTCCCCGGATGACGTCGAGATTTGGAGCCGTTGGTCTCACCCCCATGCAACCGAAACAGAAACCGATTCGGTCGAATGGCAACGAAGCGATACCCAAATCGACATCACCCTGATGCGCGGCACCTTGGAAGTGATGGCGCGCGACGCCGCAGGCAATACTTCGGAGATTGCATCCATCGCATTGGGAGATTTCTCGACAACGAGACCAGCAGTTCCCGACGACGCACCCGCCACCACCAGCGGCTGCGACTCCAGGGGCTCAGGCTCGACTCCCACTGCCTGGCTAGGGTTGGGAGTAGCCGTAATGGCCGCGCTTCGTCGGCGGTGGTCAAAATGCCGACTTTCCGGTGCTGCACTCAGCTCAAAGGCACCAGTTTCTCGGTGCGCTGGGCATCAATCAACTCACGGTTGACCGGTGCTGGTTTGAGACGACCTGCGAGAAAATCTCTCAACTGGTCATCGTAATGTTGTGACAATCGGTCCCCACTTTGCCCAGCTGGGAGAATCGTCCCGGCCGCATCTCTGTTTCTGGCGCTCGCGACAAACCGCATAGCCGGTCCCACTCGCACACCAAGGTGGTGCGGCCACACGTCTCCCCTGTTCACCGTGTCTGGCGCTCCACCGACGGGTTGGGGACCAATGTCGAAAAGATTGCCAAGGAAGGTGGAAGAAAGCCGATGCCGCAAAACCATCGGATGCAGGACGCCCCATTTCCAGGTACTCGGCTCATCACCCATCGCCTCGCGGCAGGTAGACAGAGTCTGTCGGAAAGAAAAGCGCACAACCTCCACAACGTCGACACCCAGCGCTGCGAGGCGCGGGGCAAGGCGCTCAAGACACAGGGCCGGCTCTCCGACAAAAGCGCCAAGCTCAGCAAATGCGAAGGCCGCATCATCACCGGCGAGCCGACGCACAACCTCGCGACCTGTCTTGAGCGCCATGGTAATACCAATGGCGGCACCAGAAGAATCGGCGTTGGTGTCTCCATCCCACTGTCGCCAGATCTCTGCGGCCTCGCGCTCGAAGGGTCGGGGAGCATCGAACAACCCATCGGTGCCACCGACAACTCCGAGCAATGAGTCTCGCATGTCACGTCCCCACGCGGAGAAGGTGTCCAGCTGCAATGCCGCAAGATCTTCGCGAGTGACGTGGTCGCCGAGCTCTTCGAGTCGCGCACGCAGACGGTTAAACCGGTGCGGTGCCTCGAACAAGCCTCCGAGCTCGTAGGGATAGCTGCCGGGAGCCGGCCGATTGTTCGCAGTGACGATGTATCCCCGTTCGGGGTCTAGCTCCCGAGGTAGGTGCTCTCGCGGTACGAAGCCTTGCCAATCCCACTCACCGGTCCACCCAGGCAGCGGTCGCACCGGGGTGCCATGACGTCGCCGGGGAATGGCACCTGCCAGCACAAAACCAATATCCCCACAGGCACCAGCGTAACTGATGGCGTAGGGAGGGCAAACCAGATGCCTGGTTGCGTCGAAGAACTCCTCGCGACTGGTCGCGGTCCACATTCCCAACAAACCGTCGAGATCACACGACGGTCGGTGTCCACTCCACGCGACCGCAAACTCCATGCCCCGCGCAGGCCGCGTGGCGATCGTCTGCAAAAGTGGCCCATGTCGTGTCTCGCGGATGATGTGCTCTCGGCGACCCTCACCCCGCACCGAGAACACCTCCCGACGCCGATGCAAAGTTTGCCAGCCATCCGGCGTCAAGTAGCGATTGGCATCTCGGGGGTGCAGCTTCTCTGCGAACACATCGAGGTCTTGCACCAACCCCGCAGTGATCCCCCATGTATGCGCTGGCGTCCGGCCAATGCCGATGCCCGGCACTCCCGCCACTGCAAACCCCTGCAAATCGAAGCCACCACCGACCATGTGGATCTCATGCCATGGCAAGGGTGCGGTCAAGGTCAGGTGGGTGTCGTTTGCGAGCAATGCGTCGCCACTCGCGCTGTGTGACGCCGCGACAGCAACGCAGTTGCTCCCCACACCCGGCGCGTTGCCAAATCCCAGCGCGGTGTCTGCGGCGCTGCGCGTGAAAACAAGGTCCCTCGCTATCCTGGCCCAGCTCACCTCATCGATGATGCTCGATCTGCCGGGTGTCACGTGGGGACACAACCGACTGGCGACGTCACCCGGCAGCCCCGCAGCCTGCAACAACGCCCCATACAGAATCGCCCTCCAGGCAAAATTGAGCTCGAAGGCCACCGCACGCAGCATCAAGAGCGAATCGGTGGGTGACCAGGGGGCCACAGGCAGGCCCATGAGTTGGTGCTCGATGGAGCGTTTGCCCGTGGCCAAGAATGCGTTGACGCCGGCGGCGTAGGCCTCAAGGATCTGTTGCGCCGCAGGCGAGTGAAGGGGCAGAGACTCTTTGGCCGCACGCGCCAAACCGAAGGCGCGGAGCATAACGTCGACGTCAAAGGTGGTACGCTCTTTGACGTGAATCGTGTTGTCTCGCCAAGGGATCTTGCGCATGCCAAGCATTTCCGCGAGACGCCCGCCCGCACCGTGACGGTTGTAATCAATCTGAAACAACCGGTCGCGAGCGGTTACAAACCCTTGGGCAAAGAAGAGATCGTCACGCGTCTCGGCATAAATATGCGCGACGCCGCGGTTATCGGTGATGATCTCGACCCGTTTCTGCAAACCCCCGATGCGCAAAGAACTGGGCATATGCTTTCGCCTGGAGGACTCCAGGGTTCGTTGGACGATGTCAAAAACACCACGGGCGGGGCTGTCTAAACGCATACTCGGCCACCAGAATGAGCAGTTGATCGCAACCGCCACATAGTGGACCATCGCCGTTTCCGTGGCAAGATGACCACCTCTTCCGCTTTGGAAGGAAAACAAAATATGACGAAACGCGCCCCAAAGCCAGACAAAGGCCAGCAAGCCGCAGAGGTGGCACTCTACGACCTGCTTATCAGCCTCGGATGCAAGCTCGAGGGGGAACTGCGCGACACCCCAAAACGGGCGGCAGCCTTATGGGCCCATCACCTCCTTGACGGCGAACACCAAGACCTGGGTGCCATTCTTGGCCATGGCAGCCCCACCAAATCCCGCGCCCCGGTGACGCTTTTCAATGTGGGTGTCCACCTGGTGTGCCCGCACCACCTCACCGTCGCCTTTGGCCTCGCCCACATCGGCTACCTCCCCAATGGCCGAGCCGCTGGTTTCGGTGCCCTCGCACAACTCATTCATGCATGCACTGCCCGTCTGGTTCTGCAAGAGGATGCCTGTGACACAATCGCGAACGCCATCACCGAGCACCTCGACGCAAGGGCCGCCGCTGTCGTCATCGACGCCATGCACCCGTGCCACAATGTCCCCCACGCCCGTTCACACCGCGCCCGAGCTGTGACCTGGGGAGAGAGCGGCACCCCCACAGGCATTCGCGAGCTCAAAGGACTGCTGCGGAAAACCGTGAAAGCCAACAACTGCTAGATTTGATCAATGGCCGTCGTCTGCGGCGGCCCGCACCTCAAGATTTTGGGCCTCGTAGGTCTCGACCTGTTCGATGAAGCTGCGGAAGTCTGGCCACTGGTTCGCAGGGATGACGTGCTTTTTGAGTATCAACCGCCGCGTGAACAGAAGCTCGCGGTCGCGTCGCTCGAAGCTCGCGGAATACTCAGCAAAAGATTCGACGAGCTTCGCCGCCTCTGGCAATGCAATCTCGTAGCCGACAGGCAACAACAACGTCGCCACCGCCACAGACGTGGCTGGCGCATCGAGGATTGCAGGCCAACGCCGACTCGCACGCTGGTGCCCAACAAAGGTGCGTCCAGCAATATCCACAGGGCGCAGGCTATACCGTTCATATTCAAGCTTCTGCAGGGCCACCTCCACTTTGCCTCGCACAGACAAAGGATCATCCACACTCGTCGGGTTGGCAAACCGGGCCCCGCTGACCACGACAGGTCCACCTTCGCCAAACAGTTGACGCGTCAACACGGCGTCACGCGCTGTTCCACGCTCGACGCGCTCGAGGTCTTGGTGCAGACGGCGTCGCGTCGTACCCTGGGTCTCTCCGGTCACCCGCCCCGATACGGTGCCATCAACGTCGAGACTCAAGTTGAAATTCGTGGCCAGGACATTGCGCTCGGGGGGATCGGGCGGAACGTCCACCCAAAGTGGCCCGTCATCGTGCAACACCAAAGCGCGTCCGCCTGTGAGCTCGATTGGTAACTCACCGTATCGACACTGCTTACAAAGTGGATCGAGAAAAGCAAAATCGCCCGCAGGCACGGAGCAGATGGGACTGTGTCCCATGGGATCGCCCTTGCACGAGGGGTCCTTTTCCTTTTCTCGGGTCACGTCTACTGCAACAACGACGGCGACGAAGGCATGCAGGGAGGCAAAACCCTCGATCTCCTTCGGACCTTTGGGGCTTGCAAGCAACGCCGGGAAGGCACGAGCGCCACTGCCCTCGAGGGCGCGCAACAAGTACGCGGCTGCATCACGAAAACAGGCTGGCTCGCCCTTTTCGAGCTCCCGTGCGGGTACGGGCCGCCGCACGCCGAGACCAGGAACCTCGAGCGAACGCAAGGACGCCTGCGCCGCACGAAATCGCTCCTCGGCTCCGCCCGTCCCCCTCTCACCGCCAACCCGGTCAATCATCGCCATAACCCTGTCGGCCACCTGCTCCCAGGTCTCCAACCGTGTTTGCTTTGTGCCCACCGTTGCCTTAGTCACAACCACAGCCACCCATGGTGCAACGCGGCCAAGATCGGGCATGCCGGGCTCATCGTAATAGGCTGGCAGATCGTTTTCGACAAACACCAACCTCACCTTGCCGCCGCCTGCCGACCGATGCAGAGGGTGCTTGGTGACGACGTCATCGCCCTGGCCGTACCGGTAGTCGATCTTGAGTTGCTCAGGGACAATGATCCCGAGCTCTGCGCGCACCACCGGCGGACGGTCGCCAAACACCCAAGCGGGTATCATATCGACGTCCTCATAGACCCGCTCGTAACGATAATCGATGAGTCCGCCGACCCGCACACCTGGCACCGTGAAGGCAACTTCCTTCGCGTCATCGTTCTTGGGCAAAGATGGGCGAGAACGCAGCACTGGTTGTCCGGGATCCAGACTCGTTGTCGCCCCGTTTGGCAGCGC
>Ga0156400_1057_pt1 | contig 17219 bp, 13 predicted proteins | sample RifOxyA3_FD_108044 | JGI IMG/M metagenome (GOLD analysis project Ga0156400, IMG submission 108044) | Deltaproteobacteria bacterium RIFOXYA12_FULL_58_15
TCTTTTTCGATGTACTTTTTGAACTCCTCGTGCGTGGTCGCGCCGATGCATGGGAATTCACCGCGGGCGAGGGCGCTCTTGAGCTCGTTGGCCGCATCCTGGGCACCCTCACCACTCGTACCAGCACCGATCATCGTATGCAGCTCGTCGATGAAGACGACGATTTGTCCGCCAGCGGCTTTGACCTCGGCCTTGATGGCTCCAAGCCGCTCGCTGAAAGCACCGCGCAAGCTGGTGCCCGCCACCAACGCACCGGTGTCGAGGGCGAAGATGGTGCGATCGTGCAAGGGAGCGACCTCGTCCTCGAAATTAGCAATCTTCACAGCGAGGCCTTCAACGATGGCGGTTTTTCCGACACCCGGAGGGCCAACCAAGATCGGGTTGTTGGCTCGGCGCTTGAGGACAATGTCCACGAGCGAGTCGAGTTCGCGATCGCGCCCAATCGCGAGGTCGAGGAGGCCCGCACGAGCCTGTGAGGTGAGGTCGACGCCGCAGGCCGCCAAGGTCGGCGCGATATCCTCAAGTCTGGGTACTGACTGCGGTTGTGTTCTCGGGGATGTTCCAATGCGCGGTGCGGGTTTCGGTTGAGCACGGGTATCGATGTCAACTGCTGCGGCGACGGCACCCGCGAGACCGGCGAATTCGTCGTCCTCACAGTCTTCATCGGCAGGCTCAGTGTCGAGCTGTGGTTCGACCTCCAATACCCGAGGTGCTGCTACCCGCGGTCGCGGTGCTGGTTGGGGTGGTGCCATTGCCGGAGGAGCCCCGAGCGTCTTAAACCGACGCGGCATGTTGCCCGTGACGTAGCTCACCGCGATGTTGCGCAATGCCGTCAGCGAGGTCTCCGTTCTCTCAAGGAGTCGGTAGGCAAACGAATCGCGAAAACGGGTGAGCGCGATGAGGAGGTGCAGGCAATCGACCTCCTCTGAGGTTGAGCCACTCGCTATTTCGCGGGCACGGTCGCGCAGGCGATTAACGGTACGGGGAGGCTCGTCCTCAACCACGCGAATGGCGTCGAGGATGTTGTCTTCATTGATCCGTCGCTCCGACAACAGCGCCTGAGCGCGGTTCGGGAACGTGAATAGGGCCAGCAGCAGGTGAGCGGAGGAGAGTCGCTGTCCTGACTGGCGGGCGATGTCTTCGGCCTCTAGGAAGGCGCGCACGGCCTCCGCGCTATCTGGCACGAACTGCACAATCAATCCTCTGTTGGGTGAAAGGGGCAAACCACGTCATTGTCGAGGGACTATGATCATGGACGATCGACCTGGTCAACCGCCGGTTGAGCAGATGTCGTGGATTCGTGCTTGACAAGGCCAATTCGTCTGGTCGACGAAACTTGACACTTCCGCCGTCAGCCCATTAGCTTGCCCTCATGTTCAAGCTGATTGCATTCTTCGTATCCATGGGGTGGCCAGGCATGGCTGCTGCTGGGTCCGTTTTTCTCAACGGCGTGAACATTGACGGTGTCACCAACAAGGCGTTCGAAAACTGCCAGGTTCAGATTGACGTGGCGGGGAACGTCCATATCACCGCGAAGGGCTACACGGCAGAGCTGCCAACACCCACCGCAGCCACGCCAGCTGCCGCTGATGTTGGCCCCAGCGGACCTGCAACTCGTCGGTATTGGTTGGTGACAGAGAAATCCGCACCCGGGATGTCTCAGTATGACATCGACATGTTTATCAACTCGAAATGGGTGAGGAAGTTCCGCGACCAAGAGCAACAGGTGGTCATGGAGGTAAGTAAATATCTGCAGGCTGGTAAGAACAAGATTCACTTTGTGGCGAAGAAGGATCTCGGGACAGCACGGCGATCAACCTCACCGCAACACTATTTTCGCATCATCATCGGTGAAGGAAATGAGGGGGGGCGAAACGTCATGATCAGTCGGAAGTTGGTGGAATACAAACGGACCGCCATGGAAACTCAAAACTCCCAAGACGAGTTCGTCCTGGAGGCGAAGTAGTGTTTGCTGTCGATCCGAGCTTCACGCACTTGGCTGCGCGGCGGGAGCAGGTCCTGGTGCTGGTCCAATCGATCAATGCGTTGTCAGTGAAGGTGCCCGGTTTCCCCACGAGCCCAGCGATGGCCTGTCTTGTTGGCTGGGATGTGGGGAACAACCACGCCACTTTGGCCATTCATCTGCATTTTGCTAAGAGCAAAAAGGGTGTCGCCTATCTGCACGAGCCGAAGGTGTTCGCGATAACCGACCTGCCTGACGTTACCGCCGAGGCCGTAGAGTTTCTCGAGAGCATGGGATTTATGCTCGATGATGCTGCCTATGGGACGCTGAAGCCCGAGGAACAGGTCGCTCTGATGGAGCGGACGCCTGTTTTTCACCAAGACCTGGCGAGGTATGCGAGCTCTCACGAGGGTCGCGAGCAAGGGGACGCCGGCGACATTCCAGAAGTCGAAATGATTGAAGTCGCAGAGAAGAGCCCGGCGGCTATTGAGCCTCAGGGCCCACAAACGAACGAGCCGAGTGAGCGGAGCCGTGCTTTTGGGCGAATGCTTATGTCCTTCTGAGAAATGGAGTCGTGACATCATGAGAAGACCGCTCTGGCTGGCCGCTGTCTTTGCCCTCTTGGCCGTCGGCTGCGCTGCCACGGTGAGCGACAAGGACCGCGCCGGCGCACGGATTCGCTACGATATGGGTGTCGCCGCCATGAAAGATGGGGACATGCTGGGGGCTCTGCGCGAGCTCTTGGCGGCGGTGAAGGTCAGTCCGGACATGGCGATGGCCCACAACGCACTCGGGTTGGTCTTTCACGCGATCGGCCGACGGGAGGACGCACTCAAGCACTACGATGAGGCTGTGAGGTTGGCACCGAAGTTTTCGGAAGCCCACAACAACCGGGGAGTGTTGCTCACTGATCTCGGCCGTTACGATGATGCCATTCTTTCTTTTGATCTTGCCCTGGCGGACATTCTCTACGCGACGCCATCGCTGGCAGAGGGAAACATGGGCTGGGCGTATTTCAAAAAAGGCGATTTGGGAAACGCTTTGCAACACTTGCAAAACGCTGTGGCCACAAATCCGAAGTTTTGCAAGGGTTACGCCTGGCTGGCCGAGGTGTCCCTGGATTCCAAGAAACCCGAGCAAACGGTCGCCTATTGCAGACGTTTCCAGAAGCAATGCCTGGACGACCCCGCGATTGCAGGGCAGGTTCCAGAGCAATTCACCCGCGAGATGAGCTATTACCTCGGCCGCGGTTACCTCGAGTCCGGCGATGAACACAACGCCCGCGAGGCTTTCGACGCCTGTGTCAAAGGGGGATTGGAAGACGAGTTGGCGGCCAAGTGTGCTCAGCTGCGTGCCTCGCTCGAATGATGGCCATTCGCAGTGGTGCTCGCGCACAATTTGAGACCGAGGGGATCGTGCTGTACGTGCGAGATTTCGGTGATTCGAACCGAATCCTCGAAGTGCTAACCCCTGAAGCTGGGCTGACCCGACTTGTGGCTCGAGGTGGTCGGGCATCTCGGCGACGTTTCGGCGGTGCTCTCGATCTGTTTGTGTCGCTGCGAATGCAGTGCAGCAGCGGCGGCGGTGATCTGTTGACTCTCGTCGCTGCCGACGTCCTGGATGCGCGGTATGGCATTCGTTCATCGCTCGGCAGCATCGGGCGAGCCTCTGTGCTCGTCGAATGCGGGCGTTTGTTGGCCGTCGAAGAGCAACCTATGCGAGGGCTCTATGAGGCAGTGCGTGATGGGCTGGATTCACTGGTTCGCGGTGATACGGTTGCAGCAGCGCAATCATACCCGCGCATTCTCGGAGCCTCGGGCGTCGCTCCCAACGTCGGGAAATGCAGCAGGTGTGGAGCGCTGTCACCGTTGTCTGTCGCTCTCGACGTGTCGCTGCCGGGCGTGCTGTGCGCAGAGTGCGTACCGCGGCGGCCGACCGTTCCTGCGTCCGCCTTTCTGGGGGCCCAGTTGGCGGCGGCCGACGCTGGTGCCCTCGAGGAGATGGTTGTTACATGGGTGGAGGCCCATGTGGGTCGCAAGTTCCGCAGTCGCGTCTTGATGAATTCGCAGGAGTGTACGGGATGTTCGTAACTACTTTGAGCCTTCTTCTGATTGTTCAAGCGCCGTCGTCGGGGCCAACCGACGTCAGCGGATACGCGCGCGGAGTCGACGCCGTCACATTTGATGCCGCTGCGCCAGCTTTCGCTGACGGGTTCGCACTGCAGTTGCGCAACCGGGTCATTCGGGGCGAGACAGGCACCGGGCGCTTTGGCATCCTTGGGGCTTTTGGCAATGAGGTCTTGACTCCGTTTCTCGGTTTCGAATGGGTGGATGTACCTGGCATTCGCGAGCAGCGCACGACACTCGGGTTGGCAATGCGGTTGTCGGAGCGGCTGAGTCTTGGAGTCGCCTACCGCCACACCGTATTTTCCCAGGAGCACCTTGACGATCTGCCCGCCCTCGACATGGGGTTTGCACTTGAGGCCCAGTCTTGGTTGTCCTTGAGCTTTGGCGTTGATGCGTTGGGCGTGTCGACCCATGCGCGTCGGGCGCTGCAGCCGGCGTTGCGAGCTGGGTTGGCGTTGCGGCCTTGGGCCGGGGCACCGTGGCTCACCGTTGGCGGCGATACCCATTGGCTATTCTCGGCCGGTGAGATGGAACGTTCTCGATTGCTCGTCGATGTGGGAATCGAGGGTTTGCACCTGTTGGCCGTTTATGAACCTGTCGAGCAGAGAGCCTGGCTGGGTTTGTCAATCGCGCTCACGGGGACGCAGGTACGTGGTGTGGTTGTCCCTCCAGGGTTTGAGCAAGGACAAAGCAAAACGGGGGACTGGTCGATGGCTCTGACTTTGCAGCAGAGACCGCGCGAATCGCTGCTGCAACCATCGGACCGGGTCGTCGAGGTTGTAGTGTCCGGCGAGCTCGATCCCCCGCGTTCTGGGGTATTTGACCTGGGTCCTGCAGTGTCATCGCTGACCTGGCAACTCCAGCGCTTGGCTTCTGACGTTAGCGTTGCCGAAGTGATCCTCAACGTCGGCCAGATCGATGCCGGGCTGGTCGCTGTTGACGAGTTGCGCCGAGCGATTTTTTGCCTGCGCGAATCGGGCAAGAGAGTCACCGCATATCTGAGCAATGCCGATGACAAGGGCTACCTCGTGGCGGCCGCTGCAGACGAAGTTGTTCTCGACAATGTTGGCTCGTTGCGTCTCGATGGCTTTGCTATCACCGTCCACTACATAGGCGACGCCCTCGCCAAGCTGGGGATCCGCTTTGATTCGGTGGAGATCGGCGAGCACAAGAGCGCCCCTGACCAACTGACGCACAATGCACCTCGCCCACAGGACATCGTGACTCGGCAGAAGATTATGCAGCACGTGTCGCACTACGAACTGGCGGTCTTGAGTGCAGATCGCGGCATCGCCGATAGGGAAGCGCGCGAGCTCATCTCTCTTGGAGGCTTTACCGCGAAGGAGGCATTGGCTGCTGGTCTCGTTGACCGGTTGAGCCAGCCAGAGGACATCACCGCATTGCCAACAGTGCGAGCTGCCGGTGAGTCAATGTCGGCTTCGCAAGTTTCGAGTCAGCGGTGGGCACCACTGCCAAAAGTAGCAGTTGTTCCGGTGGTGGGTACCATCGTCATGCAGGCAGGCGATGCGGCGCTTCCGGGGCCGAGCGCCGCAGCTGCCGACGTGGTGATGGCGCTCGAAGAGGCAATGCGCGACGAGGACGTTCGGGCGGTCGTTGTTCGGGTGGAGAGCGGTGGTGGGGACATGTACGCGTCGGAGATTATCTGGCGAGCGGTGCGGCGTCTCAGCAGTGTTAAGCCAACGGTTGCGTCTATGGGTGATGTCGCTGCTTCGGGAGGCTACTACCTCGCCGTCGCGGCACCGTTGATCATCGCCAACACGCACACGATGACTGGCTCGATCGGGATCTTCAGCCTCAAGCCGGACCTGAGCGGGCTGTTTGACCTGGTCGGCGTCAATGCGCACACGGTAACCTCAGCGAAGCGGTCGGATTGGAATGGCTGGTCGCATCCCTGGGGTGCTGAGGAGCGGGCCCAGCTCGAACGGGTGTTGCAGAGCTACTACAGTCAGTTTGTTGATCGCGTCGCGGTTGGCAGACAAATGAGCGATGATCGGGTGCGCGAGCTAGGAGGAGGCCAGGTGTACACTGGCGAAGAAGCGTTGGCGCTAGGTTTGGTGGACGGTGTGGGGACCTTGGCCGACGCCATTGGGGAGGCTGCCTTGCGGGCAGGATTGAGGGAAGGTGAGTTCGCCGTGTCGATTCCATCGCGGAAGTGGTCACTGGGCGCGCTGGTTCAAGGAATAGCGGGTGCCGAAGCATCGATTTGGGATGCCTGGCAGGATATGATGTCACGGGTGCGATCTGTCGACAGTCAACCGTTGGCATTGATGCCGGCACTTTTCGAGGTGGGACCGTGAGCGAGTTCATGGAGAACCTCAGGCCCAGGAGGCTGGGGGCGGAGGTGTTGGCGCGCATTGCGCGGGAGCGGCGTGATGGCGAGCTCACCTGGATTGATGGTGGTAAGCAGCGCAAGATTGTTTTTGGTGTCGGCAGGCCCGAGGAGGTCATTGACCGCGACGGCCGCCAGAGCAAAGAAAGGCAACATGTGGTGGCGGTGGTCCGCGCTTTGGCCCTTTCGGCTTCAGGGCAGTGCATCTTCGAGCGCGTCAATCGGAACATTCCGGCGGTTCTCGGCATCGATACCTTGGGCGAGACCTTGGTTGCCCTCGCCACGGGTCTCGGGGCAGACGAGCTCGCATCGATTTGGGCGGCTCGCCGAGATGAGACCGTCGAGCTGACCGGCGTTTTCGGCAAATTCGCCACAGCGGTGGTGCAGGTTGGAGGCGCAAGGGTGCAGCCGCCGGAGGGGGACACAACCGTAGGAAACCTGATGGCAGGCTTGGCTATTGAAGCCCAGCGGGCATGGGCTGCGTTGATCTCATTGGGCGCAGTCAAGTCCCAGCCTGCTTGCGAGGGCGTTCTGCCCAATCCACAACCAGGTACTGTCCCGGTTGCGGCCCAAAGAGCGGCGACAACCAGCCCTGAGGCGGCTCCACAACCCTCCCCAAAGCCTCTGGTGTTGCCTGACGATCCCGAAGCGCGTCGGGTGGCAATGGAGATTGAGCGTGCGTTCCGCACTCGAGAAGAGCTGGACTGTTACCAAATTCTCGGCGTCGACAGGAGCGTCTCCGAGGAGCAGGTGCGCGAGGCTTACTTTGAAGTTGCGAGAAAGTGGCACAGCGATCGCGTGAATGGTTACCGTCTTAGCGAGGACTTCAAGCGCAAGGCGGAGGAGTTGTTTCGTCGGGCCGGGGAGGCGAGGGATATCCTCTGTGATGCGGAGAAGCGCAAGACCTATGACTTTGTGGAGCGACGCAAGGCAGAGGGGTTGCCCACTGACGTAATGGTCATCCTTGAAGCTGAAAGTGTTTTCCGCAAGGGGCAAACATTGGTGCGGCGCGGTCAGGCGGCAGGGGCCGAGCCAATACTGCGCCAAGCCGTAGAGCTCAACAAGGGCGAGGCGGAGTTTTGGGCGTATCTCGGTTTCGCTGTCTATGCAGCCAAAGGCTCGGAAGGCGTTGGTGAGGCCAAAAGGGCGTTGCGCAAGGCGCTGGAGATGAATCCGAAGCTCGATGCGGCGCATGAATTTCTCGGGCGCATCGCCCGTGTCGAAGGCAACTTGGGCGAAGCCCACACCGAGCTCAAGACCGCGCTGGAGATGAACCCGAGGAATGTTGACGCCCAACGAGAGCTGCGACTTATCAACATGCGCTCTTCCAGCCCCAAAGAGCGGCAGAGCAAAGGGCTTGGGGGTGTGCTCGGTGGTTTGTTGAAGCGGTAGGTCGGACGAAACGAAGAGCCTAGGAAGCGTGGATCAGCGAGCCCAATAGGTCCCCGGCCTTCTTCTCAAGTGCTGATGTGTTCTTCAAGACATAACAACCGCGACTCTTGACGATGAGGTTTGTGTTCTTCCACTCGGCGAGGATGCGGTTCACCGACCGTTCCCCAGCTCCGATGGCTTCGGCCAGATCAGCCTGGGAGCGCTTGAGGGATATGCGAGTGCCATCGCCAACATTCTCACCAAAAATCCGAGCGTATGAAACCACGAGGTTCGCCAGCAACGCCTCGGTGTCAAACATGCGAGACGGTTCGTAACGGGCGGAGACACAGAACGCCGAGCTCATGTCGACGAGGCATTCAAAACCGAGGGCAGCGTCGGAGCGGACCAGGCTCTTGAATGCGTCCGGACTGATTGCGTAGAACCGAGCGCCGCCCGCAACCCTGACGCTCTCGAGATACGCAGACATGTTTGCCAGCGGTTCAATCTGCCCAAACAGGGTTGGTGCCACGAGGATCTTGACGACGACCGAGAGACCGTCAGCAGAACGTTGAAATATCTCCATCGCGCCGCCGGATAGGAAATAGGTCTTTTTCGTCGGATCGTTCCGTTCGAAGACGGCCCTTCTGTCTGGGGCGTCGATTGGCCGTCCCAGCACACCGGTCTCGGCTGCTCGCAACCAGGCTTGCATCTTGCTCTTGTTGCCTCCCGACCATGGTTGTCTTCGAAAAACGAGTCGCAGGTCAAGAGCAGGGGCAGTCGAATGCGCCCTAGGATTTTAGGGTGGCCACCACGGGAACGATGAGGGGTCGGCGACCTAGTTCACGGCGGATCACTCGACGCAAAGCCCGGCGAACGCGGTCCGTGACTTCCGATTCGTTCAATGTTTCTGCTTTGGCGAGCTCTGCGGTGATTTGTGTGATGGCCTCTTTGCAGAGCACTTCGGTGTTCGAGCCGAGTCCGCGAAGCTCGAGTTTCGGCCCGAGAACGACGCGACCCTTTTCGTCGAGAATCAGCACGGCGACGATCATCCCCGACTCATTGAGGATGCGGCGCTCGAGCAGCACGTCACTGTTTACGTCCCCGACTCCTTTGCCGTCGATGTGAACGTGACCGGTATCAACCAGAGGCGCGCTGCGCATGACAATCTGGTCGCCATGCCTTGCGATCTCGACGGGATGTCCATCTTCGACCACGGCGATACTGTGCCGCGGTATGCCTGCGTCACCTGCCAACTGGGCATGCTTGACGAGGTGGCGGTACTCCCCATGGATGGGGACGAAAAAGGTCGGCCTGCACAGGTCGAGCATCATGCGTTGCTCGTCGTTGAACGCATGTCCAGAAGTATGGACGCGTGCGGCGCGATCATCGAGGACGTCAGCGCCCAGTCTGAAAAGGTTGTTGACGAGATTGCCGACGGCCCGCTCATTGCCGGGGATGCGTCGCGATGAGAAGATCACCAGATCACCTGGATCGACATGAACCTGCCCATGTTCGCCACGGGCGATGCGTGACATCGCTGATTGTGGCTCGCCTTGGCTGCCTGCAGCGATAACCGTGACCTCAGAAGGGGCGAGCTTGCCAAAGTCTGTCGCTTCGGCGAAGACGCCTGACTTCGCCCGGATGTAGCCAGTCTCGCGGGCCAGTTGAATATTTTGTTGAATGCTCCGGCCAATCGGCATGACTTTACGTCCTGCCTGTACCGATGCGTCGATGACCAGCTGCAGTCTGTGCAGGTTGCTAGCAAAGGCGGTAACCAACACCCGGCCAGTTGCAGCACCGATGATGTCGCGTAGGTTGTTGCCAATCTCCCGCTCTGGCCACGTGTGTCCGCCTCGTTCAGCATTGGTGGAATCGGAGAAGAGGGCAGTGACACCTGCGTCCCCGAGAGCTCGCAACGCCTCGGCGTCGGTGAAGCGATTGTCGAGGGGAGCCGTGTCGAATTTGAAATCGCCAGTGTGCACCACCGTGCCCACAGGCGTTTTGATGGCTAAGGCGACAGCGTCGGGAATCGAGTGAGTCACCGGGATTGGCACGATGGTGAAAGAGCCCATGGAGAAGGGCTCACCGTCGTGAATTTCATGCATTTGCGGCGTGATGCCGACCTCACCGAGTTTGTTGCGTACGAGTGCCAGTGTCAGGCGGGTGGCAAAAATCGGCGTATTGAGTAGCGGCAATACGTAGGGCAGGGCACCAATGTGATCCTCGTGTCCATGGGTGAGGACGATTCCTCGCAGTTTGTTGCGGTTATTGAGGAGATAGCTCACGTCTGGGATGACATAGTCAACCCCAGGTTGTTCGGTGGACGGGAAGAGCACGCCGCAATCGATGGCGATCAAGTCCTCTGCGGTCTCGTAGGCCATCATGTTGCCGCCCACGTTACCCAGTCCGCCGAGGGGAATGGCTCTCAATGTGATGTCGTCAGTCAACGATTCTGCATACCAAGGAACGAGCAAGGTCACAAACCGTCCCAGTTGCCGGAGTTGCCGGAATTGGAGGCGCGATGGGCTGAGGCCTTGGTTCAATACTGATCACAATGGCGCTCATTATGTGGTAGGGCGACGACTGTCTCACCACCAGGCGTGGACTTCCCGGACGGATGGGTTGTGTGCGGCAGATGGCTTGTGCGGCGAGGGAAGTGGGGAGCGGAAAGGAACGGCACCATGAGAAAACTGATGAACATTCCCGAAGAGGGCGTAGACGCCCAAGTCCTCTTGGAAGAGATGCAAGCGAAGAAGAAGGATGACGCGGATTGGCGGCAAGGCAAGGTTTGGAGCCTCGTTTACCATCTTTCCGATGAGCACACCGATCTGTTGAAGAAAGCCTACGCGTCGTTCTTCGCGGAGAATTTTTTGAATCCTATGGCCTTTGTCAGTCTCAAACAGATGGAAACGGAGATCGTCGAGATGTGCGCCGACATGCTCCATGGAGACGGCAATGTTGTCGGCACGATGACGTCGGGTGGCACAGAAAGCATCATGATGGCCATGTACGCCTATCGGCAACGGGCAAGGACGCACAAGCCGTGGGTCCGCCGGCCGGAGGTCGTGGGCCCAGCATCTCTGCACCCGGCCTTCAGAAAGGCCGCCGACTACTTCAACATCAAGTTGGTGGAGGCACCTCTCAAAGACGATTTTACGGTGGACGTCAGGGCCATGAAGAGGAAGATTGGTCGCAACACCATTGCCCTAGCGGCCTCCGCGCCACAGTATCCCCAAGGGGTGGTGGATCCCATCGAGGAGATTGCGGCCATCGCCCGACAGAAGAAACTGCCGTTTCATGTCGATTGTTGCATTGGTGGATTCATGTTGCCTTGGGTGGAGAAGCTCGGGTTCTCCATACCCAAGTTTGACTTCAGGGTTGATGGAGTCACTTCCATTTCTGCCGATGTTCATAAATACGGGTATTCGGCGAAAGGGGCGTCGGTCGTTCTGTACAAGAACATCGACTATTTGAAGTACCAATTTTACGTGAGCACGGTGTGGCTGGGGGGCATCTATGTATCACCCGCCATGCAGGGGACCAAGTCGGGGGGATCGATCGCCGCTGCCTGGGCGGCCATGAAGCACCTGGGAAAGAATGGCTACATGGCTATGGCAAAGGAGACGATGGAGGTCACCCGGCAGGTTATTGAACGCATTGGGGCGATACCCGAGCTCGAGATCATGGGGAAGCCCCACATGTCGCTGGTTTCCTATCGCTCCTGTGACCCGGATGTCGACATCTTTGTGGTGGCCGATCAAATGGAGGAGAGGGGATGGCACCACGATCGCCTGCAACATCCAAACGGGATTCACGTGACCGTGACGGCGCACCATGCCGGCATACTGGACCAGTACTTCTCGGATCTGATCGAGGTGGTTGCCTACGTCAAGTCGCATCCCGAATTGGTGGGGGGCAACGCGGCGATGTACGGCATGTTGGCCAAGATCCCCCAGGCACTCGGCAAAATGGGACAGCTGGGGGTGAGGAAGGTCATCGAAAAGATGTATCATCCGGATTTTGATGCCCGAGACATGAACAAGATCACTGAATCCTCAGGTGATCCGGTCATGGCGTTATTTGAAAAGTACGGAAATGACGTGCTGGACTGGATGAACAAGCTTGATGCGACGAAAGTTCTCATCGTCGATTCGGCCAAAGAGCAGATCAAACAGCGCTCCAGGGGTTTGCTAGGACGCAAATAGACACGCAGCTCGATAGTCCGTTGTGTCGTTGTGAAGCTAGTTTTGATGTATGCCGGCATTCGGCTATGCTGCCGGAATGCCGGGTTCGTTGATCATCAATAGCAATCCCACGGAGGTGCGCGTCGCTTTCCTCGAAGGCGGCGTTCCTGTGGAGGTCTATGTCGAGCGTATTGCCGAGCAAGGCGTGGTTGGCAACATCTATCGAGGCCGTGTGGTGCGGGTGTTGCCCGGGATGCAGGCGGCGTTTGTCGATATTGGTCTCGATCGCACCGCGTTTCTTTACGTCAACGACGCATTGCCCACTGTGCCTTCCCAAGCGGATGACAATGGCGGTGACCTGGCGTCCAATAGCACAGGCAATGAAGACGGCGGGCAACGTGGTTTCCGCACAGCGCCGCTCGCCAATATCGCGGACATTCTCAAACAGGGCCAAGAGATCCTCGTTCAGGTGCAAAAGGAGCCCCTTGGTACAAAGGGGGCGCGGCTCACCCGTCATGTGACCATTCCGGGGCGAAACCTGGTGGTCATGGCGTTTTCCGATCACATCGGTGTGTCTCGACGCATCGAGGATCCCAAGGAACGTGAACGACTCAAGCAAGTCCTCGGTGGGCGCAATGACGACGTAGGTTTCATTGTTCGTACCGCCGCTGAGGGTGAGTCAGCAGACGGCCTGTTGCGCGAGGCGAGGTTTTTGACGCAGATGTGGAAAGGGATTCTAGCACGTGGTGAATCCGGTCCGACACCTCGGCTCATCTTCACCGATCTCGATTTGGCATTGCGCGCTACCCGCGATTTGTTCACCGATGACGTTGACGAAGTGTTTGTCGACAACGCCGCGGACCACGCTCGAATTTGCGAATTTGTGGCCTCTTTTGAACCCGGCGGAGAGTCGCGGATCAAGCTCTACAACGATTCCGGGCCAATCTTCGACCACTTCGGTGTCGAGGTCGAGATCGAGCGGGCCCTGGAGCGTCGGGTTTGGCTCAAGAGTGGCGGCTACATTGTCATCGACCAGGCGGAGGCCTTGACGGTCGTCGATGTCAACTCAGGGCGTTTTGTCGGCAAGTCGAGCCTCGAGGACACCATCACTCAGATCAATCTCGAGGCGGTCAAGGAGATCGTCTATCAGGTTCGGCTGCGCAACATTGGTGGAATCATCATTATTGATTTCATCGATATGGCCGCCGCCAACAATCGGGAGAAGGTTCTGGAAGCGATGCAGGAGGCGCTCAAACGCGACAAGGCGAAGACCACGATTGTTCGAATGAGCGAGATAGGTCTCGTTGAGATGACCCGCAAGCGAGTGCGGGAGAGTCTTGGCCATGTGCTCACCCACGCGTGTCCCTATTGCAAAGGTCGGGGGTTCATCAAAACGGAACAGACCGTCGCCAATGAGATTCTGCGCGCCATCGTTCGTACCCTCACTCGAACTCACGCTCTCACCGTCCTGGTAAACATGGAGCCATCGGTAGCGGACTATCTCTACGACGCACAGACAGAGGAGATCGAGCGGATTGAGGCGCGCCACGGCACGCGGGTTATCCCTGTTGCTCGCGAGGGCTTCCATCGCGAGCACTACGAGATCGTTCGCACTTGAGGAGCCATGGCAGTCGCACTGGATGGGGATTGAGAATCACTTTCCCGTAGCCCAGCCGACAATCAAAGCCTCAACAACGCTCGCGGCAATCGAGCTGTAAAACAGAATTGCGGAAAGATTACGTTGGCTGCGCAGGTTTGGCTCGGCGGCGTGGTCATTCTCGTCCACGGCCGTGGCGTGGCGCTGCCAAGTGTAGAGATGCCAGGCCAAGAGTCCCGCCTGAGCTGCCGCGTAACCTCCGCCAAAGAAGGGGCGATCCTGTGCGAACTGTCCCACCCCGACGGGCACAAGGTACCAGGGGCTGAACTGGGGTCGCACGGCCATTTCAAGCGCCGCCTGCTGATCGGCAGAAAGGGGCTGCTGCCAGGGATGGGTCTCGCCGGTTGCCACATCGACGTCGTAGCTGTCTCCACCGCCTACGCCGATGGCTCGGTTGGCACCGACACGTTGGCCCAGGGATCGGAGATCGTCGGCACAGGTGTCGGTGCAGGCAAGGGACACAACAGGCACCAACTCGGTTTTCGTTTCCCAACTTGGCTCGATCTCTATTGCCGCTCTCTCCGTGGTGACATTGAACCAGTGTGGCAAAGATGTGCCCGACTCGCCGACCCACCAGACTCGGTATCTTCCTATGGGCAACGCGACTACGATTGCGGCGGTTACGATGGTTGGCCGTGCTCCCTCGATGACAAAAGTTCCAGGAATTTTGGCGACGAGAGACACGTTGGCATGGGGGCCGGATGCAAGGTTGTGCTTTGCATGGTCAAATAGATCCACAACGTCGGGAGGGTGACGGCTGCTGTCCACCATCGTGTCTGGGAAACGCTGCAAGGTGGCTTTTGCAGCATCCAGAGCCTTGTTTGTTTGGCCTTCGCTCAACAGCGCAGCGGCGGCGTCCTGCATTGCGGTGGCGACCAGAGCGGTCACGTCGGGGGAGGGGCGTGGGCAGGTGTCGAAGGCCGTGATCATCGCCGTCCGCAAGGCGGCGGCACCGGTCGGGTCGAAGCGCGCCTCGAGGTCGCGGGCGTCGTCCAACATCTTTTCGAGACTCGACCTATCGAGTGTGCGCAGAGTCTCGTTGCCCCCGAGCCGTAATCGGAGCTCCTCCTGCGAGATGACGTGGCCCGCGATCTTTGGAGAAGTTGCGGCTTGCTCTACCATCGATTTGCTACCGTCGCGCAACGCGACAATGACGGTATGGGTCGATCCAGCAAGACATACGAGGAGAATCGTTATCGGAGCCATGGCCTTGGGAGTATTAGGGAGGCGCGGGATCAAGGGAAGAGGGCATTGCTTCAAGTCGAAAATTCTGCAATATGCCTCCTTGCGCGGGGGGTGGATCTGGTAATCGGGACCGCCGGACCCGCGGGTCCCCAAAAATGACCTCGTTTTTACGGGGCAAGGAGCGATGGGAATGCGTAAGTTGATGACGTTGGCGTTTGTTGGTGTGCTGGGCTTGGGACTTGGAGCATGTGCAAGCTCCAATGCGAACGCAGATGCGGTGCCAGCGCCTGAGGCTACTGCCGAGGCCGCGCCAGCAGAGGGTGCCGCAGCTACCGAAGCACCAGCCGAGGGAACAGCCGAGGCGACTGAGGCTCCTGCCGAGTAAGGATCTCAGGTACAATCTGAAAACAAGGCGGGCCCTGGAGTTATGCTTCAGCGCCCGTTTTGTTTTTGTGCCAATGAACGTTGGATGAGAGTCACTGGCTATTGCCACTGGCCAACCCGGTTGGATTTCGCTTCCGCCTCCAGCGACAAGTATTGTTGTTTACGGTCAAAATCTTCGTTGTTGAACACGTAAACCTTGGCGAGACCCACTTCTAAGAGGCGCGCGCCGAGATCAGACCCGTTGGCCAAACGGACATAGGTCAGCAATCTTGGAACCGGCTGACTGTCACGACACAGCTCCTCGGGGGGCTCGGGACAACCGCTGTCGAATTGTAGGTCGATGCGGGTGCCGACATTGTTGTTGACGTAGATTCGTGCTTCGTCGGAGAAAGGCTCCGGCGGTGAAGCAAACAGCTCGGGTGTGTCTATCCCCTTGAGGCGAATCCTGTCTTCGACGCCATTGCGCTCGATGACGATGGTGTCACCGTCGACAACACGCAGCACGAGCACTGGATCTTGCAACAAGCTGACGCCGGAGTCCCCAGGGATCGGCGGGGGCGGTGGTAGGGCCGAATCGTCTGTTGTCAAACAGGCCGAAATGGTGATGGCAATACACATCGACAAAGCAAAGCGCATGTTGGCTACATACCACCTTTCACCGAATGTCCGCAGGGAAAGCAAAACGCCTCGATGGAAGACGAGCGCAAAAATCGGGCGAAGAGTTGTGTGCGACACCGGCGGACTCAAATGAATAATCTATCACTATGCGTGCACTGCACCTAGCAGCGCCGGGTTGACCTCAACCTCCCCGACTGCCATCACATTGGAACGAATGGAGGAACAATGTCCCGCATTAAGTCCATCATCATGGGTGCCGCTGGCAGAGATTTTCACAACTTCAACATTCGTTTTCGCAACAACGACGCGTATGAGGTGGTGGCTTTTACTGCCACGCAAATCCCGTACATTGTCGACCGAACCTATCCGGCAGAGCTTGCCGGTAGGTTATACCCGAAAGGAATCCCCATCTTCGATGAGTCCGAGCTCGCCGATTTGATCAAGAAGCATGGTGTGAGACAGGTTTTCTTCTCATACAGTGACGTACCCTACAACTACGTGATGAGTCGCGCGTCCGTTGTGCATGCGGCCGGAGCGGACTTCATTTTGCCCGACCCGATTGAAACGATGCTGCCGGCCAAGAAACCGGTCATTTCAATTTGTGCTGTGCGTACCGGTTGCGGCAAGAGCCAGACGACGCGGGCGGTGGCAGAGGTGCTCAAAGCCCGTGGGCTCAAGGTTGCGGCCGTGCGTCACCCGATGCCCTACGGCGATCTGGCCGCCCAACGGTGCCAACGCTTCGCATCACTGGACGACATGAAGAAGCAGAAGTGCACCATCGAGGAGATGGAGGAATATGAACCTCACATCAATCAAGGCTCCTTGGTGTTTGCAGGTGTGGATTACGCCGATATCTTGTCTGCCGCCGAGAAAGAGGCGGATGTCGTTCTTTGGGATGGCGGCAACAATGACACGCCGTTTTTCAAACCCGATCTCCACTTCGTTGTCGCCGATCCGCACCGGCCCGGCCATGAGCGTCTCTACTTTCCAGGAGAAGTCAACGCCCGCCTCGCGGACGCTTTCGTTATCAACAAGGAAGACTCGGCGGAGAAGGCCAATATTGACAAGCTGGTGACCTCTTTGCGGGGGCTCAACCCTTCGGCGAAAATCATTCACGCCGACTCCAAACTCACTGTTGATAATGCCGATGCCATTCGCGGCAAAAAGGTCCTGTGCGTGGAAGACGGGCCGACTCTCACCCATGGTGAGATGACCTATGGCGCGGCGGTCATCGCAGCCAGGCGTTTTGGTGCGTCCGAGATCGTCGACCCTCGTCCCTGGGTGCAGGGGATCATGAAAGAGACCTTCGCCAAATATCCTGCGATCGGCCCGCTGTTGCCAGCGATGGGCTACAGCGAGCAGCAGATCGCCGATATGGGAG